>Ga0160422_10001625_pt1 | contig 14042 bp, 10 predicted proteins | sample Fk160mmetaG_FD_108192 | JGI IMG/M metagenome (GOLD analysis project Ga0160422, IMG submission 108192) | Marine microbial communities from the Central Pacific Ocean - Fk160115 60m metaG | ecosystem: Environmental > Aquatic > Marine > Oceanic > Photic zone | place: The Central Pacific Ocean...
CGTCCCAGAGGAGTTCACGTAAAGCCTTCATCGCCGGCAGTCCCCGTCTGCCAAGCATCGCAACTGCCTGACATGCTCCATAACGAGACTCATAGTCGCTGGCATCCAATCGCTCGATCAATTCCGTGAGAGGCAACGTCTTCTGTTCGGCCATAATTCTAGCTGCTCTCTGACGTACCACTGGAGACCAGCTTCTTAGAGCTCTCAACAAACGCTCCTCTGAGAGCTCTCGGTAGGAAGCGATTCCCTCATCCCACGAGCTGAACTCCCGCCCCGCAGAAATAGTTTCGGTAAGCGATCTTCCCACGAGGGCGTTGCTCGATTTGACACCCCTGCCGGTCATGAATAGCCGGCCCTTGGGAAGGAGATAGGATAGGATAAACGCTCCCGTGCAGTCCCAGTTCTTGTAGAGATGCTCGTTTCCCGAGCTTCCTGCTCCACCCTGATAGGGAAATCGTCCGCTGTAGCTTCGGTTCAGGTCCAGAAACCACCGCTGTTCCTTGAGGTAGGCGGATAATGCCTCGTGCCCTGCCCTCATTGCCCCAAGAGCGCCCCAGAGATAGCTGAAGTAGTTCCCAGTATGACCACGCTCGCGCTCTCCGTATGAGGCAACCGCCATCCGTGAAAAAAACTGTGCGCTTCTCTCACGACCCTGAATATCAAAGAGAAGTGCCGCTATTCCATTTTTCCCATTATCATCATGAAAACCCGTATCCGGTGGATTGTCACCGTAGGGAATTGAGCCCTTCCCCGCATAGAATCCGAAGAAGGCATTTCCCCGCTCTATCGCCTCTTCAACTTGTGGTGCCGATACCCCGCACTTCTTGCCCAGAATCAGCGAAAGCTGACATACCAATCCGGCTTGATTGAGAGCGCCATATCCACCCAGTCGACCATGCTCCTTTCCATCGTTCCACTGCGGCCACGCCATCGTATGTCCCCAGCTCCCTACCCCGCTTTGTCCCTCAGCCAGCCGGATAGTATACTCCCTGATAGCCGGAAGAACCTCACGATCACCAGTAGCGAGATAGTATTCAGCCAGCAGAAGGTTCGTATAACCCCAATGCCACGACGCCATCGAACTTGAGGGAGACATATCCAGGCGAAGGTCACTGGGTGCCAGTCGCCGTGCGTAGTCCCTCACAATAGGGAGATACTCCTCTTTCCCAGATGCAAGTAATGCGAGGACATTAATCTTCCCATCAATTCCTTCCTTTAGATTATTGACGATGTGACTGCACCCCGCGTCTACAATCGCAGCAGACTTCCGGCAGTTCCACGGAGAATCATCATGGTAGCTTCCGAGGACGCGAAGCCGGATCTCAACCGATTCTGTCTTTCCTTCACGCCACCGAATCAGACCCATCCGACCATTTCTCTCATCCGTCTCTGCAGCTGTAACCGCAGCCCCGAACAATTTCCTAGCGTCGTCATCAAACAACTTTCCATTCGTACCTAGGATAACATCCCCTTTCCTAAGGATGCCCTCCGCGGGCGTATTCGCAGCGACGGAAGTGATCAGTATTTGTCGACTATCGCTGGTCTCGAGGTTCCACCCCCAGATCCATCCTCTCGCTCCAGTTGGGCCCAAGTTCCAGTCGTGCAGAGCATCAGCTTGCCCACCCTTTGTCAAATCGGGCAGGGCTGGCTTCTGAGCCGCTTCACATATAATCAGACCCGTGAGAGCGAGAAAAATCAGGATATGTAGGGATGGGTTTCGCATTCTCACAAGGAAGCATCATTGTTTCCTACGTTTGAATTAGTGCGTACGTATCAACATATTTGTAAAATCCGCAGAAAGCTCACAGTGGTTTATTCACATTTGTTCATATCCCTGAATTTTTGGCGGAGCCTTGCCCCAAACCTCATGAGATCGACCTAATCTACTACCTGTTACTTCGCCTCGTGAATAAGCACTAATCCCGCTAGTATTCTGCCGATGCTCCGTTCTATCCACATGGTGCCCCTGATGCTATCGATGGCTACAACCGGCCTTCAGGCGACTCCAGAGGAGACAACTTCCCCTTTGAGAGACCGGATAACACGCCTGATTAAACCAAGCATCCAAAAGACCTCAAAGCGACTGGGGCAGATTGACCAGGAACTTCTCTCCCTCCCGGAGCTCTACACCGGACCCCGGGGATCTCGTTTCGGATTTCACACCGAAACCATCAGCAACCAGACAGAGCCACACTTTGTCCAAATCGATCTGGGAAAAGTTCAGTCAGTGGACTCCGTTGTGCTGCTACCGGTTCACCTTCCAACTCTTGGAGCCGAGGGTGAGGGTTACGGCTTTCCGATCCGATTCAAAATAGAGGTGTCCGAGAAACCCAGCTCCGGATTTCAGGCCGTCGCTGATCACACTGCCACCGACTTCTCCAACCCGGGTCGCTATCCTGTTAAATTCCCTGCCTCCGGAATTCAGGGCCGCTTTCTCCGGGTAACTTCGACGAAACACACGCCTGCAAAGGAAGGGTTCATCTGGGCCATGGAAGAAATACTGGTCCTTGCCGGAAACGCCAATATTGCAGCTACACGACCACGTTCGGCGAGCAGTGAGCAGGAACTTTTTCCCAACTGGTCATTGCAACGAATAAATGACGGCATCAGCCGCCTCGCCAATCCTCACAATACCACACCGAGTCCGACCAGTGGGTTCCTGAGCGCTCCCGCAGAAACGGAAAGCACCACCAAATGGATTATTGTCGATCTTGGAAAGTCTTTCCCGATCCAGGAAATACGAATTATTCCAACATCTTCGGAGGACCCTGAGGTTATTGGAGGAAGAGGTTTCCCCAAATCACTTACGGTCGAATTATCCAACGACCCCCTGTTCGCGACCACGGTGTGGCGAACAAGGAAGCAAAGACACCCACTGGGCTTCCCATGGGATTCTGCTCTGATTTTCCCATGCGATGGAGAGACAGGTCGCTATCTCCGTGTCTCTTCACAGGAGCTTTTTGCCCGGGGCACCTCGCATAGTCTGGCCCTTGCGGAAATCCAAGCCTACTCCAATGGTAATAACGTAGCATTGGGTACAAGTGTGAGTGCAAGCGATCAGACCGCCAGACCTGATGCTGAAGACTGGTCTCCACCGTATCTGGTAGATGGCTTCTCAAGTTCGGCGAGACTCATTGAGTTGCCAGACTATATCGACCTCATTATCAATCGAGGAGTTCTGGAGCGTGAGAAAAAACAACTCGTCCTCCTCCATGACAACGATACCAACATGGCTCTCACAAGTCTTACCACGGGGGTATGCACCGTAGGGGGAATCGCTCTCTTTGGATGGATCTGGATGATTTTCAGACAACGTAAAATCAGGGCACAGGACGCGGAAAAGTTGCGAAGACAGATAGCAAGGGATCTCCACGATGACATTGGAAGCAATCTGGCCGGTATCGTACTACTCAGCGAAGTCGGCAGTACGAATCAGGACGCCTGCGAGACAATCCGTGAAGACTTCAGGGAAATCCATGAAACTGCTGAACTGACCTCGGAAGCCATGCGAGATATCGTCTGGCTCATTGATACGGGCGAGGCTACCACCCGGGATCTCTTCATGAAAATGCGGGAGTCTATCGGTCTCATCGTAGGCCACCTCGACACCTCGGTTCACTCCATCCCGGCCGCTCCCAAGAGCAGGCCGATCGGGCTTCAGTCCCGGCGACATTTCTTCTTCGCTTTCAAGGAAGCTCTGACTAACGTCCAGAAACATGCTCACGCCACAACGGTGCGAGTCCTTTTTGAAATGACTCCTCATCATGTGACCTTCGAGGTATTGGACGATGGAGTTGGTTTTGAACTGGAGACCGCTGATGGTGGGGGGCACGGTCTCAAAAATTTTCGCCGACGCGCAAATCGAGTGAACGGAAAGCTGAAAATCGACAGTATATTAAACGAGGGCACAAAAATACGATTCACTGTGCCCTTGAACGACAAAAGCCTATGAGCGAATCACACACCGAGGAGATCCGGGTCTGGCTGGTTGAAGACAACGAAGTCTTCCGCCGAAATGTCCAGAGGGTCATCAATAGTCTTGAGGGAATGACTTGTGACGGCAGCTTTGACTCTGCAGAGGCTACATTCATAGCGCTCCAGAACAATTCCGCACCGGATGTCATCCTACTCGACGTTCAGCTTCCCGGCGTTGATGGCATTGCTGCTCTCTCTGAATTCAGGGGAGCAATCCCCGATACCCGAGTTATCATTCTCACCGTATTCGACGATGCAGATAAAATCTTCCGGGCTGTCTGTGCCGGAGCCTCAGGTTATGTCCTCAAGGACTCGGGCACTGATCGCATCGGGGAATCCATCCGACAAGTCATGGATGGTGGCGCTCCAATGACCCCGGAGGTAGCAAAGAAGGTTCTTGACGCCTTCGCGAACTCCGATCTGCTGCCGGGAGCAAAGAGTGACTACGGGTTGACCACAAGAGAGCAGGAAATCCTGCGACTCCTCGCAGAGGGACTGCTTAAAAAGGAGATCGCCGATGCGCTGAGCATCAGTGTCAACACGGTTTCCACTCACCTGCGCCGCGTCTACGACAAACTCCATGTGAATACGAATACCGGCGCCGTCGCAAAAGCTCTCAGAGAAGGAATTATCTGATAGTCTTGCCGGGTTACCCTGGGCGCGACTTTCACAGCCCCTGCTACTCTTCCTGTCCCCGCAATCCTGAGAGATCGCGCAGGTAGTTAAAAGAGTAGATGCCCGTAGCATGTCCATCCTCGAATCGGATAAGGAGCGCGTATCCTCCGACAAGTTGATAGCTTCTCAGAGTAAAACTGCGGTCATTGTATGAGACTTTGGGACGCACTACCCGTCCCGTAGCATCGGGTTCTCCCTGACAAGTAGCACAGGGACAAGCACGACGTAGTCTCTCAATCGATATGTAGCTTTCCTCCCCATCAGACCACGCGATAGCGAGTTCACTCTGTATTACCCCAATATTTTCAATCGACAACATGCCTTACCCTCAAGCTATGGCAAACCCTTGGAAGTCCTTGGCCCAAAAACAGACGAACCGACCCGGACAATGGTCGCTCCTTCCTCAATCGCGACTTCAAAATCATGACTCATTCCCATACTCAGCCCACTAATTTCAATTCCGAATTTCTCTTCCAAGCTATCACGAATATCCCTTAATTTTCGAAAAGAGCCTCTGGCCTCTTCTGGATGCCCGACAGGCGGCGGGATACTCATCAACCCAATCACATTGAGATTCGCCAGTGATAGAATCGCTGGCAAATCCTCATGCAGTTGGCTCACACTGAACCCCCCCTTGCTTTCCTCTCCCTCTGCATTCACCTGCAGATAAATCCGGGCTTCTTTACCCAGATCTCCGGAAATTCGGCTGAGATGTGCCGCGAGCCTCAGGGAATCCACACTATGAATCGCATCGAAGAGAGCCAGAGCTTTGCGCGCCTTATTCCGCTGCAGGCGCCCGATGAAGTGCCACCGCACCGTGGAGGGAAACACTGGTATTTTAACCTCAGCCTCCTGCAATTTATTTTCTCCAAGCAGCTCGTGCCCGGACTCTACGACATGAGCAACAATTTCCGCTGGCCATGTTTTTGATACAACCAGAATTTCTACTGCCTCGGGAGAACGTCCTGAGCGCTTGGCAGCCTGCACCACTCTTTGCCGCACGGTGTCGAGGTTGGCGACAATTTCGCTCCTCTCCATAGTCAGAACTCTCGATTCCCTTACTCTGCTCCAGGGAGAACTCCTACCGTGCGGGCTTTATCCAGTTGGTCAACGAGATCTCCAACGATGGAAAGAGCCTCACGCTTTACCGGGTCCAAACCGCTGGGCCAGAGAGGAGTATCATCGAGGTCGTCCTCTTTATCCTTGGCACGTCGCATGAAGGCCTCTGCATCCTTCTCCCGATCAACTTCTGGAAGTGTATCCGCCTTCAAATTATCGAGGGTGAGCCGGAAGAACTTGAAGCGTTCACGGTCATTCGCCTCCATTTCTGCAAATCTCTCGCGGCGTTCTGCGTTTCGATTTTTTCTCCGCTTTTCTGAATCTGACAATTCCGCCTCTCTCTTCACACGGTTAATAGAAATGGCATTAGCAGCGATTCGCTGCTTGGTCCTGTCGACATCGTCCACAATGTACTGAAAGTCCTGAGCCTTCTTGACGCGTGCTTCATTTCGCTCCTTGAGCATAGGTATGAAAAGATCATCCCTTTCAAGCGGTTTGAAGTTTGGAGCCTCACGAATCAGGTCATGGTCAAGGGGGTGCTTAAGGTAAGCTTCCCCTATCTCAAGAGCATCGGTCAGCGAGGGAAGAACGATATCAGGCTCAACACCCAGCTTCTGCGTTGAACTTCCGGACACCCGGTAGAACTTCTGAATCGTGGTCTTAAGATAACCGGCTCTGGTATTGTCCTCAAAAAACCGGAAATAACGGCCGATCTCCATTGGCTGCTGGACAGTCCCCTTACCAAAGGTCGAGCTGTCTCCCACAATCACAGCCCGGTTGTAATCCTGCAATGCTCCCGCAAGAATCTCGCTAGCCGAAGCGCTTGATTTGTCTGTAACCACCAGAAGAGGGCCCTTGTAAATTGGTTCCCGGAAGAGCGCCTCCTTGGATTCAATACGCCCAATGGTATCCTTGATTTGAACCACTGGCCCCCTTCCCACGAAGAACCCGGTAATACGCCGGACCTCCTCAAGGGATCCGCCGCCATTACGCCTGAGATCAAGAACCAGGCCATCAACCTGCTCCTGATTAAGTCTGTTAAGAAGTTTCCGAACGTCTGCCGAAACACTTGGATCACCGTCTTCAAAATCCATGTAGAAGGAAGGGAGCTGCAGCCAGCCGATCCTGCGCTTGCCAGTATCTCCCTTCATCTCGATCACTTCGGCGCTGGCAAGTTCATCCTTTAATTCGACCCTCCCACGTTTGATTGTAATGAATTTCACCTCCCCGGGTGCCCCACCCGAGGGCTCGACCTTGAGGCGCACTTCCGTATCCACCTTACCCCTGATCATTTCTACAACATGATCAATCTTCATGTACATGATGTCTACGACCTCGCCCTTATTCACGGAGTCCACACCAACAATCCTATCATTGAGCTTTAATTCCCCCTGCTTATCCGCCGGTCCACCGACCACAATACCCATGATCTTGGTCGCACCATCGTCCTCCGCCTGCAACAAAGCACCAATTCCGACGAGGGAGTTCGACATTCCAGACCGGAAACGCTCCATTTCCCGGGTACTCATGTAGTCAGTATGAGGGTCATGCGCCGCCGCCACGGCACTCAGGAAATAATTGGCCACATCCTCTTCATCAGCCTCCCCGATACTACGCTGAAACCGATCATACCGCTGAGCGATCTTATCCTCCGGGCCTTTCTCACTCGCCAGGGGATTCTTCTTTCCCTGCTCTTGTGCCATTCTCTTCACGGAATCCCTCCGTAGGATCTCAGACAGGAGAGCCTCCTCAATTTGCATTTTCCAGACCTCTTCAGCGGCCTGCTGGCTTGAGGGCCATTCCGCATCCTTCCGCGTACGCATGACCGCTTTCTCGGAGTCGAAGCTGAACTCGCTATTTTTCAGGAGCTTCTTGGCAAAATCTACCCTTTCCGTCACTCGCTGGGAGAAAACCTTGTAGATCTCGTTGGCCGGTTCCATGCAACGACCCTTGATGAGGAGCTCATGAAGACGTCTTCCATACTTCTTTTCAAAGGCATCGACGTCCTGCTGCGTGAAGTAGAGCCTCGCAGAATCAAGATCGGCGAGGTAATCTGAGAGGATTTTCGCACTCAGATCGGCATTGAACTGAATTCGCGCATAGTGGCTGTTCTGTAGCATTCCCGCCATTTCGCGACCCACCACATTGAAATCAGTCTTTCCGTGCACTGAGAGGGGGGCCGCGCCGATCAGCACAGCAACAAGAGCCGCCAGAGAGGGTGTATTACGAACGATGTTCATTATGCCAATTACAAGGGCCCGAAAGACCAGGAAGCTCCTTTGAATTTCTGCGATCCGGGTTGGTTTGTCGATTCCTTTCCCATCCAAGCATTAAGAACGGCCCTTCTCTTCACTCTTTCGGAGCTTTTCTTTCCTTCTTCTTCTGTTTCTTAAGCCATTCTTGAAAGTAATCTTCATCCATTTCTGTTTCCTGAGGCAACACAGGCAGCACTCCCCACTGGTTAATTTCGTCAAGGGCGGTAGGACGTCGACGGAGAGACGCCGTCAACTCAAGATGTTCCTTTCCACGCCTCACCTTGAGGATGATCTTATCCCCCGGATTCTTCGATTTAATATAATCAGCAAGTCGACGGGTCGGAGCGAGATCGTCAAAGAGCACCTGGTCAACCCCGGTTATCAAGTCGTCCGCTCTCAAGGTAGCAAGGTCAGCCGCCGTTCCTTTCCTCACGTCTGTGATGAGAACAGCAGGATGAAGCATCCCCTCCTCGTCTTTCCATCGCGCTGTATCCATTTGAATACCCAGATATCCCTGTCCCGGCAGAGGTTGCTTGAGAATAACCAGTGCCTTCAATACCTCTCGACTGCGCAGACGTACCTCGGGGTCCTCGGCCTCCCTGTAAACCCGGTAAAGCGATGTGATACTTCCCTTTAAGTCTTTCTTGCCCCATACCAGTAAATCTCTCTGGCCCGCATGACGCTTCTTGAACTCCTCATGTCCAAGGGCTTCAATCATGCTGGCGGGCACTTCCGGAAGAGCCTGTTTTTCCTCTTCAACTAGGTCTTCAACCTCGGCGCGCAATGCCCCTGCAAGGATTGGAATGGACGTCGACAGCAATGAAATGAACCAGATCTTTCTGAAGCTTTTTTTCGTCATCCCATCGGTCGCACTGAAAACTCGGCTGCCCAGCTAATTACCAAACACCGTTTTCTGGGGCACATCCACGGTATCCTTTGGAAACAGCTTTAGAAGTTTGTGCTCACCCTTGTTCAGGTCGTAGATATAGCGCTTGCCGTTACGGAAAAGAGCGATTCTGTTGATGGCTCCAAATTCCGTCGGCCCTCCAGCTGACATCACGGCCTGATAAAGAGTCATGCCCCTTCGAAAGGGTTTCGGCCCCGGGGAGCGGACCTTTCCGCCAACAGTGACCATCTGGACGGTAATGTTATCCCCCGAGTCGGCGACAATCTGAATCACGGGGCTCGTGTAGATTTCAGCTTCCATGTAAGCGGACTCTATCCTGCGTGCGAGCACATCCGTTTCCACACCCACGACCTTGACTGCTCCGATTTTCCACATCGTAATGAATCCTTTATCCGAAACAGGATAGCTTCCATTGATCCTTCCCTGCTCTCCGGTAGGAACTCCCTGAATGGTAATCTGTATTGCCCCTCCCGCTTCAATCTGGCCAGGCAATGAAGCCGGGCAGAGCATTAGTAGAATGACGGTATACTTGAGGAGGATCTTCATGAGGATAATTGTGTTGGAGTCAGGACAGGAAGCCGCGGGCATTTTGTGAAAGGGGAAGCTAGTAGGTCAGCCCCTCTTCGTCGTCGGTTTCATTTTTCCCCCCGGGGGTTTTCACGGATGCACGTTCAGCAGATTTGGTGACACCACCACCGGGAACCGGATCCGCATCTGCCGAGGGGGCATAGTAGGTATAGTAACTTGTGTAATATTGATACTGGCTGTCACTCCGGACATCCACGTTGTTGAGCACAACTCCAACTACGTATCCCCCGACATTTTCTACTGCCTGCTTCACCCGCATAAGCATGTTGCGCGGGAGTTTGCGGTGCTGAACGACGATCATGGTAAGATCCACCTCAGAGGCGAGCACTGATGCATCACTGACGCCCAGGATCGGAGGAGAGTCCACAAGAACCAAATCGAACCTCTGCTTCACATCCTGAATGAGTTCCGACATGCGCCGGGAGTTCAGAAGGCCCGCCGCATCAGCAGGGAGGATTCCCGACGGCAGGAAATAAAGATTATCCACCGGGGTTTGCAGGATCACGTCTTCCAGCATCAGGTCAGTAGTGAGATAATTACTCAGTCCAACCGAGTTGTTGATATCGAAAAACGTATGAACGGTAGGGCGACGTAAATCCGCGTCGATCATAAGAGTCGTGTATCCTCCCTGAGCACAGACATATGCAAGATTGACCAGGGTCGTTGATTTCCCCTCACCTGCACCTCCCGACACAATGGTGATACTGTTGTCCTCGGGATTGCTTCGATTGAACTCAATGTTCGTCCTTAATATTCGGTATGCCTCGGCATCCGGACTCATTCCACTCTGCTTGTGCAACACACCCACATCCGTGGGAATCACCGCCAAAACAGGAACCTGCAGATAACGCTCAACGTCTTCCAACGTCTTGACCGAGGTATCAAGGTATTCGAGGAAGAACGCAATCGCGATGCCGAAGATCAAACCTACCGCCGCACCCAGCGAGAGAAACAGGGTTACCTTGGGATAGACCGGATCCATCCCGATTTTGGGGTTTTCCAGAAGAGTGATCGGCGTCTTGGGGATCTTTAGCGCTATCCGACGCGCTGAGTTTGTCAGCTTCATCTGGGATAACATCGCCTTCGCAGTCTCATAATCCTGCTTCGCTTCAACGTAATCCTGGGACTGGAGGGCCTTGTCGACGGCATCAAACCTCCGATCCTCAACCCGATCCTTAATTTTCGCCAGCTGGCCGTTGACCAGATCCAGTTGGGTTTTCAGCAGCTCCCTGAGAACAACGACTGAGGCTTTGAGGTCCTCCTGTAATTTCTCCTGTGCGATCAAAGCCATTTCAACTGATGGGTGTTTGCGTCCGAGACCCGAGGCCTGAAGAGCCGCAATGTTGACCTTACTCTCCTGAAATCTGCTCCGCAGAACAGGCACCTGGCTTCCCGGCAGCTGAAGGCCCTCCGCGAAATCGATAAGCTCCTCGTCACGCAACGTGAGAAGCTGCTCGATCTGATTCTCCAGCTGACCCTTTTTCTCTTCTGCCGTAAACTGCTGCATTTCCGCGGTTTTGAGGATCGTTTCCTCACTCTGGCCCATCCGCCCACTCGTCAGAACTCCTTCAATATAGGGAATACCAACCGCCCTCACAATGGAGTGGAAATGGCGGCGCTTATCTTCGACGAGATCTTCCTGTGACCGCACTTCAGACTCCAGCGCGTCCAAGGCGTCTCCAGCTCGCTTGAGCTCTTCCTTATTACGCCCATCCTTGTAAGATTCCGCAATCGCCTTGGCTACGGCCTGCGCATCCTCACGGTTCTGATGACGAATCCTGATTTCGATATGATCTGTATTCCGGATCTGTTCAGTCTTCAGGATAGACTTGAGCTTCATGAGGGCCATATCCTCGTCGAACCCGCTCCACCGAGTGGTAAGATCGAGCGTTTCCACGACCCGCGACAGAGTTTTCTCTGATTCAATAATCTTGAACTGGTTCTGGATGTAGGCGTGGGACGGGGAGGCTCCGGTCATCGGTTGTCCCACAGAACCATTCAGTGGATCCAATTCGATATACGAGTAGTTCACCTGCAGGAGGGCTGTGCTCTCGTACTTTTTTGGCAGCACGTAGGTGATTACCGCCGCCGTCATGAATATGAGCAGGAACGTTAGGATAATCACACCATAGCGGTTCTTCAGGACCTGCCAGTAGTCGACCGCATGGAGTGCGGCTTCGCTGGCATTCGTTTGGCTCTCGGGTCCGTTTCGCATATCCTTAGTTGTTCAGGAGGCCATTGGAGACTTTACTATAAGGCCATGGGGGGAGGAAATCCAGTAGGTAGAAAACCCCCGCAATGAAAAAAGGCATTGCGGGGGCTGCTTGTGTTGAGGGGAATGTTGTTGAATCCTCTAAAAGGAGGACTGAAGCCCTACTTGAACGCGACTGCGATCGTAATCACGCACGTCCGCATCCGAGGTGGACTTGGTGTAATTGTATGAACCAGTTACGTAAAGATTGTCTGACACTTCAAAACTCGCCCCGGCGTTGAAGTTCAAGATTCTGTCGTCTAAGCTATCCGGTGCAGGACCGCCGCCAATTTTGCCCTCATACCCGAGCATGATGACGTTAAGACCACTGAAGAGAGTGAGCTTGGGAGAGGCCACATAGGAACCCTGAAGACCCAATCGAAACGTTTGGCGCTCCTCGTATCTCCCGAGAGTGAAGGGTTCGTCACAATCATGGGTTGAAATCAACCGGTTCCGGTCCTCAAGACCGTAACGGGCGAATGCGCGCAGCTGAGCCGACTCCGAAAGGGAAGACCGGACGGTTGCCTCGAGGTAAGGTGATGAATTACTGGAACCGTTATCTACTTCCTGAATCTGAGCACCACCCCGGATCACTGCGACCGTGGTAGGACTCAACTCCGTCTCTGCTCCGAGCAGGAAATAGTGGGAGTCCGAATCCGCAGAGCTGTCGTTTTCCTGAGTCTGGAAACGATATGCCGCAGTCCACACCGTGGTGGAACTCGTCCGGTAGCGGAACTGGTTATAGAACAGGTGCCTTACGTAGTCATTGCCATCGACCTCGTCGAAGGTCACCCCGCTGAAGCGGTAGCCGGTATTCGTACCCAGACGCTCGGTCCACCGGTATCCCACGCTGTTGTCCGAGCTATAGCGAAAATAGCTACCCTGGCGACGATCAGTCGCTACGCCAAAGTCGTAATCAGGTTCCTGCTCATAGGTGACATGATTGCGGCTTCGTAGACGCAGGTTCTCGCTGACCCGGTGCACGAAATTGGCCCCTGCACGGAATTGTGGGAAGTAATCCTCACTGACTCCTACCCCGGGTGCGAATCCACCGCTTCTGGTAATTTTGTCCAGATAGTAGGTCGCTCCTGCCCTTCCCCAGATATCGATGGTTGTCTGCGGGGTCTTGCTGACGAAGTTGGCCTGCGCAAAGGCGGAGATATACCCAACGTCCTCGCTACCAACGCCATCGCAGTCAGAAAAGAGAGGAGAAGCATTGGAATCCCATCCGAGACTAGCGCCAGCAGTCCAGTGCAGCGGCAGAGTGTCGGTGGGTTCGTCATCGAAGGGCATGATGTTGTAGAGGCCCTGGGCGGAAAGCAGGCCGCCCGTTGCTAATCCAAGGGCGGAGGTGAGGATGATGTTCTTCATGAGATCTTTAAATGCTGTGCGTTATGTGGAGCAGTGCGAATACTCAGGCAATCGTTCGGAACATCCAAAGGGAAGCTCCGACAAAGAGTTACCCTACAGGTTCAGCCCGATCTGCGGTACGGATGGGGTTACGTCGGACCCACTGGGACTACTGATCGCAGGAACGATGGGAGGGTGAATGGGGGGGAGTCCGGGAATGAGGTATGGCCCATCAAGAGGGTTCTTTACCTTATCAGTGGCGATCACTTCCTTGGTATCCTTGGCACCAGCAGCTGGATCATTTCCTTTCTTTGCCAGAGCTCTTGGATTCAGCTTGGAGAGCACCGCTTTGATCTCGGCGAGAGCATCAGGGGCAACCGCAACCGCACAGGAAGTGACCAGATTCATTTGCTCGGGAGCTGCTTCGATCGCAGTCGCCACAATCTGGCCCACGAGTTTTTTATCCGCCTCTGCAGTCAAAATCGCTGATTTCACTATCTCGCATGAACAGGAAGCATGAGCCGCGGTCTGCTGCTCCACGATCTTGAGAATGTTATCAGCGTCTGCTTCTATCTGCTTCTTAACGAGGTTTGCCACCTTGAGGCAGTCAGCTTCTTCAGCTTTGAGCGAAGGGGTGAATACTGCCACACACGCGATTAATGCGGAGGAGAGCGTTGCTTTCATGTTCATTCTTTTTTTCTGGGAGATTGTGCTATTTGGAGCGGGTAAAGGGAATCGAACCCTTATGGCCAGCTTGGAAGGCTGGGGCTTTACCATTAAGCTATACCCGCGGCTGCAGCAAAAATGTAGGGATCATCCTCCATCCCGCCAAGGATTTTTTCGGGAAATAAAAAAGAAACTGTAAGTCTCTGGAACCCAAATTTTATGGGCTTTCTTCCGTTTTTACGCTTTCAATGTGTCGTGGAGCGGATACTCCTCTACCTCGGTCGAGTAGCGGGTGTAGTTCAGTGGTAGAATGCGA
>Ga0160422_10001626_pt1 | contig 14041 bp, 16 predicted proteins | sample Fk160mmetaG_FD_108192 | JGI IMG/M metagenome (GOLD analysis project Ga0160422, IMG submission 108192) | Marine microbial communities from the Central Pacific Ocean - Fk160115 60m metaG | ecosystem: Environmental > Aquatic > Marine > Oceanic > Photic zone | place: The Central Pacific Ocean...
AAAGTTCCTGGATTCGCTTCAAGCGAAATTTCTGTTTCACTTGAGATTAAACTGAGATCTCGTAGTCGCTGAAAGAGCGGTTCGAGATGCTTTGGAGGGAACAGACTTGGAGTCCCTCCACCAAAAAATAATGATACGAAGGGGGTTAATCCATAGCGCTCAAGATCGGCATTCAAATCATTAACCAGTGCCCGTCCATATTCCGCAAAGGCAGGATTCGCTTGTTCGTGGCTATTGAAATCGCAATACGGACACTTCTTTACACACCACGGAACGTGGATGTAGAGCGCGCGGGGGAGATCGCTCAAAGAACGAGCGACCTCAGTTCGATGACAGCTAGACCCCTGTGACTAAGTCGATTTTTAATTTTTGGATCGATTTCTGCTGCGGTTTGCTCGAGGTTATTAGGAAGAAAAATAGGGTCGTAACCAAAACCGCTATCGCCTCGAGGAGCGTCTAGAATTGTGCCCTGCCATCGACCCACAGTAATAAGAGGATCTGGATCTGATGCATGGCGAATGAGAGCAAGCGCACAGATATAATGTCCCTGTCGATCTGCTCCCGAGAGGTGTTTCATACGTTCCAACAATAAACTTGCGTTTTCCTGATCGGAAGCATTTGCACCGGCGTAGCGTGCCGAATACAAACCAGGTGCGCCGTCGAGCGCTGGAATAATAAGTCCTGAATCATCTGCGATAGCGGGGAGACCTGTAATAGCCGACGCGTGACGGGCTTTCAATAGCGCATTTTCGATAAAACTAAGGCCTGTTTCTTCGGGTGACTCTACTCCGAGCTTTGTTTGAGAGATTACCTCAATCGCAAAGTCGCCAAACAGTTTTGCGAACTCCCTAAATTTTCCGTGGTTACCACTTGCCACGACGAGTTTTGTATCAGTCCACATAGACTCGGTGCTTAAACCTGATATCGATCGCTTGAGAATTTTCCGGAAGTACTTCGAGCGCGATCTGGATCTCTTCTTCGCTGGATACTCTTAGGGGTGCAAGGTAGTAGATAGCGCCCCTTCCTTCATCTATCTCTTTAAAGCTCAGGGTTTGTATTTGGCCGAGGAGATTTTTTGAAAAACCAGTGACCTCTGCCGAAACAGCGCCGCGCGCCTGACCGTCTGGCTGAATGTTCAGCACCACGACATTTATCAATGCTTGACGACGACTTCGCTCGATCCCATGAATGCCAGCTACCTCCCGTGTGAGGAAGGTTGATGGAAACGGTTGAATTTGAACTTCAAAACCCTGTTCTCTGACGATTTCAGTCGCTTGTGCGAAAGAAAAAAAGCAAAAAAACATGGCTGCGAAGATGATTTTCACTCAAGCCTCCTTGGTCAGTCGATACACCGCAAATTCGCCAAAGAGATTGGGCCAAACTTTTCCGAGCCAAGTCCGTTTTCCTGATAGATTCGATGTATCTCGATCTAAAATCTGAATCGAAAGGGTACGACACAGTTCCTCAAAATCATGGAACGTTGATAAGTGAATATTCGGTGTGTCGTACCAAGGGTTCGGAAGTTGCGGATTCACTGGCATGTGACCCGAGAGCCCCAGTTGCATCCGGTTTCTAATATAGGCGAAATTTGGGAAGGTGACTATCGCCTCTCGCCCCACTCGCAGCATCTCTGACATCACCAAATCTGGTCGACGGATAGCTTGTAGTGTCTGCGTCATGATAACAGTATCAAATTGTTGATCGTTGAAATTCGATAGACCACTGTTTAAATCCTGTTGGACAACGCTCAGACCTTGGTCAAGGCATGTCGCAATTTTTTGAGGATCAAGTTCAAGACCCAACGCATCTATTTGATGGCTCTTCACGAGCTGTGCCAGCAAATCCCCATTACCACAGCCGAGATCTAGAACTCTTGTATTGTTGGTAACCCAGTTTGGTATTTGATGAGAGTGGGAAATCATCGCACTTGCCCCAAATCGTAATGGATTCGGTTCATAAACGCTTTAAATATTCGCTCGTAGGTTACGTCTGGAATCAAAAATGCGTCGTGTCCGTGGGCCGACTCTAATCGAGTGTAGCTGACTTGCTTACCGGCCTGAATTAATGCATCAACAATTTCTTCTGAGCGTGATGGTGAGAAGCGCCAGTCCGTGGTGAACGAGAGTAATAAAAACTTACACATGGTGGATTTAAGAACATCTGGTAGGGTTGTTAATCCGTCGAGAGTGGGATCGAAATAATCCAATGCACGGGTCATGAGAATATAGGTATTAGCATCAAAACGTCCACTGAATTGTTGCCCCTGGTACCGCAGATATTGCTCGACAGCGAAATTGACACCATCGGCGTCTCGATCTTCCCTAGGGAGGTTACGACCAAACTTTTTACCCATTGCAATGTCGGAGAGATATGTTATGTGCCCAACCATACGGGCAAGACCGACACCAGACGCTGGTATCACGTCATGATCCGCATAATTTCCATCGAAAAAGTTCGGGTCACGCATGATTGCCTGACGAGCAACCTCATTGAATGCGATGTTTTGTGCTGTCAAGCGAGGCGCTGCGGCTATTACTACCGCGGCAGCGAGTCGATTAGGATACGTGATAGACCATTGCAAAGCCTGCATCCCGCCCAATGAACCACCCACTATTGCTGCAAACCTCTCGATTCCCATGTAATCTGCGAGTATTGCCTGCGCATGCACCCAATCAAGAACCGTGACTTCCGGAAAATCTGGCCCGTACACCCTGCCAGTGGCAGGGTTAATTGAGAGTGGCCCAGTTGAACCTGAACAGCCACCAAGATTGTTGAGACTTATCACGAAGAATAAATCAGTGTCGATGCACTTACCGGGTCCGATATAGTGATCCCACCAACCGGGCTTGTGTGAATCGGCTTCATGGTAGCCTGCGGCATGGTGATCGCCGCTAAGAGCGTGGCACACGAGGACTGCATTGCTTTTGTCGGCGTTTAAGGTCCCGTAAGTTTCAACCATCAAATCATAGCGCGGCAGACTGCCACCACGCTCGAGATCGAGAGAGGTCTCAAAGGCAACAAGTTCCGGGATAACGGTCCCGACAGAATTTGTCATCAACTGATTCCAGTGAAGAATTGAGCGACCGTGGAAGACATCCCCATTGAGCGTGCAGGACCGCGGATTACTGTTGCCTCTAGAATATTAATCACCACAAATAGAAGAATTGGCGATAAGTCCAAGCCCCCTAGGTCTGGCACAATTCTGCGGAAGGGTGAGAGGAAAGGTTCTGACAGCTGGTATAGCAATTCGGCGCCTGGATGTGATGCTCCCGGCGCAAGCCAAGACAGAATGATCATCCCAAGTAGCGCGTAAAAAACTAAATTAATTATGACACCGAAAACGGAGAGAATTGACCAAATAATCAATTGCCCGATGCCAGGCACACCATCTAACAAAAACATACAAATACCAGCCCCAACGGCCTGTAAAACAACGGCGCTGACAAGAATCCCTGTATTAAATGGGCCAACGGTTGGTAAACCGTTAAAGGGGGCCGAAAGGGGTGCCGTAATCCGGTTCACACCTTGTGAGATTGGGTTATAAAAATTGGCTTGCGCGAGTTGCAGTAGGAAACGAAGACATACAAGCGCCACGATGACTGATATCGCAGTATTCAGAACATAAAAGATTAAATTTGCTTGCATAGTGCTCCTTTTACCTAATGATTAGTAGCCTAACTTAAATTTATAGGGGCGTCCTCGGATAGCTCGCCAGCGCGATCGCGTGCGGCAACAAGTGCGCGATCTACTAAGTCTGCAAAATCCCCATCATTAAATACCCCTAGTGCAGCCTCCGTTGTTCCGCCGGGCGAGGTTACCCTTTGACGCAGCACGTCTGGTCCAACATCGGAGAATTCGACCATTTCAGCAGCACCTTTTGCCGTTTGGACTACAAGCTTTCGCGCAACTTCTGGGGCCAGCCCTAATCGAACCCCGGTGTTAATTAAATTTTCAATCATCAGAAAGAAATATGCGGGGCCAGAACCAGAGACAGCAGTTATCGTGTCCATCGTATTTTCGCCGCCTATCCAAACAGTCTTTCCGCATGAGTTGAATATTTCCTGAACAGCGGTTTTCGTTGTTCCATCAAGTGGTGAATCTGATGCTAAGGCAGATATTCCTTGGCCAATCAACGCGGGTGTATTTGGCATTACTCGGACGATGGGGTTGGGCGCATTGTTTAGTTGCTGGCGGATGCTGCTAATGGTGATACCTGCGGCGATTGAAATGATGATTTGGGTTTCCTGGAGAGTCTGAGAAAGTTGGGCTAACACTGTATTCACAATCTGTGGTTTCACTGCAAGTACAATTAAATCCGCTTGTGCAACCACAGGACCACTCTGTTCGAAACAAGATACACCCAACGTGCTTAGCGCGTCCCGGCACGCAGGGTTAGGGTCTGAGACGAGAATATTGCTGGATGAGCATCCACCGTTAAGCAGACCGGCGACGATTGCTTGCGCCATGTTACCGCCACCAATAAATCCAATTTGATGGTTCATATTTACTCCTTGGGAGCACGAGCTCCGAAGAGCGCCGTTCCGATTCTTACCATTGTACTCCCCTGCGAAACCGCGAGTTCTAAATCGTGAGTCATACCCATCGACAGGGTATCAAAGATCCTGGGTGTCGGATGATCTCGTTTTACTTTGTCAAATAGGATTCTAAGTTGACGATGTGACTGCCTGAGTTGGTCATCGCTTTCAGGATCTGGTATCGACATCAGACCCCGTAGTTTCAGATTTGGGAGATTCCAAATGTATTCGGCTAAGTCCGTTAACTCACTGGGGTCGACCCCTGATTTGGTCTTAGCAAGATCCACGTTGACTTGAATCAGAATATTTAGTGGTTTGCCATGACGGGCTTCGCTTAGCCGATTGGCAATTTTTTTTCTGTCGACTGTATGGACCCAGTCAAATGTTGTTGCGATTTGTTTCGTCTTATTGCTTTGAATGTGGCCAATAAAGTGCCATTCGATATCGAACTCTTTGAGTTTGTTTATTTTCTCGGTGGCCTCTTGGACGTAGTTTTCGCCAAAGCTTTTTTGTCCGAGTGCATAAAGAGCTTTGATGTCGGCGGCAGGCTTAGTCTTCGAAACAGCCAGAAGCCTGACGGATTGCTTCTCCCGAGCGGCGTTCGCTTCTGCCGTGCGAATGGCGTCTTCGGTGGCCGTGAGGTGGCTTTGGAGTTGCGTTGTGCGATCCATCATCTGCCGGCGATATGCTTTCCATTGATCCACGTTCCGAATATCTGGCTAGGTAATAAAGCGCCAAGTAACGGACTGTTTCTGCCAGCACTGAGCCAGTTTGAGTCATTGAACTCTGTCGTTTGGTTTGGATTTATCAGCACGCAGTCTGCATTATTTCCATATTTAATCACCCCCAGTTTATCTTGATTGATGAATCGTGCAGCTCGGGCTGTCATGGCGGTCAGGGAGATCTCAAATGGGAGCTCACTTTTTCTATCTAGTTGCATAAGCAGATGAATGATCCCCTCAGCGATACTCATCCCCTGCTCTGTTTCCGGGAAAGGAGCCAGCTTGGCACCTGTTTCGTGTGGGGCGTGATCGGAGACGATCAGATCAATCGTGCCATCAGCTATCCCTGAAATAAGAGCAAGTCGATCGTCTTCAGTTCTGAGCGGTCGTTCGAGATGAAAGTTGGGGTCTAGATTGGCGATCGCACTCTCCGAATGCATGAGGTGCGGAAGTGTGACATCGCACGTGATGTTGAGGCCCTCTGCCTTCGCTCGCCGGATTCGTTCGACAGAATTTTTCGAGGTAATACGTGAAAAGTGCGCTGCAACGCCGGTAGCCTCAACTAAGTCAAGATCTGCACCAAGACCCAGTGTTTCTGAAAGTGGCGAATTCAGCGATAATCCTAGCCCCATTCCAATGCGTCCTGTGTGCGCGCACCCTCCTGCAAAGTCCCGAGATTCCGGATCTAGGATGACGCGAATACCAAGGCTTTGCGCGTATTTCAGTGCATTGAACTTTATCTTTTTTGTTCGGAACGGACAATTTCCTTGCGCAAGGGCGACGCATCCAGCGTCCATCAGAGCGGCCATTTCTGAAAGTTGGCTACCTTCTCCACCTTGCGTCAACATTGCTGTTGGGAGGACTCGGCAGTACCCTGATACACTAGCCCGTTCTAGCACAAGCCGAACATCAGCAGGCGAGTCAACGACTGGATCAGTTGCAGGTGTTGCAACCACTGTAGTCACTCCGCCCGCCACTGCGGCCCGCGTCTCAGAGGCTATCGTACCTTTATGTTCGAGCCCTGGTTCACGCAAATTGACTCGGCAATCGATCAAACCAGGGACGAGCAAAGAGCTTTGACCGTCTATCTCCTGCCCTCGAGGTAGGGTCTGTGGATCAACAAACACACCCTTTGAAATCCCGATATCGGTTTTCCCGTGCATAGGACTTCCGGGTGAAACGATCGTCATGTTACGAATGATGGCGTTCATGACCGTTCATCCTGTTGGGTCGATAGCGTCATCGCCATAACCGCCATACGGATAGCGATTCCGTTAGTGACTTGATCGAGAATGACCGCTTGTTGTCCGTCGGCGACCTCGTTCGCAATCTCAACACCCCGGTTGATTGGGCCGGGATGCATGACAATTGCGTTATCCTTGGCAAGCTGTAATCGGGATTCAGTCATGCCATATAGGTTAAAAAATTCTCGCTCACTCGGGAGTAATGCGGCAGTCATTCGCTCCTTTTGGAGTCTAAGTAAGACCACAACATCCACGTCCTTTAAGCCATCGTCAATGCGATGAAAGGTCCGGACAGCCAAGTGCTCAAGGTCACCTGGGAGAAGTGTGCCAGGCCCTATTGCCCGGATATCTGGACAGCCCAAACCGCGTAAGCCATGGACTAATGAGCGCGCAACGCGTGAATGCTTAAGGTCACCAATAATTGCCACCGATAACTGGGCTGGATCCCCTTTATTTTTGCGAATCGTCATGAGATCCAAAAGTGCTTGGGTGGGGTGTGCATGCGTTCCGTCGCCTGCATTGATAACGGCAATGTTGGGCGTAACTCGATCAGCGATAAAAAAGGGTGCGCCACCAGCGCTGTGTCTAACGACAAATAGATCTGCTTGCATGGCCTCAAGATTTTTCAGCGTATCGAAGAGTGTCTCACCTTTTGAAGCGGAGCTTGTTCGGATGTCGAGGGTGACAACGTCGGCGCTCAGACGGTGCGCCGCGATGTCAAACGTTGTACGCGTTCGCGTTGAGTTTTCGAAAAACAAGTTAACAACAGTTTTTCCGCGGAGCAGGGGTACTTTTTTAACAGGTTGTCCTTGTGACGACAAAAAAGTCTCGGCGGTATCAAGGAGCTCGGTAATCAAGGATTTCGAAAGGCCTTCGGTTGTCAGAAGGTGTCTCAACCGTCCGTCTGTGGTGAGCTGGAGCGCAGCTGGACCGTGCATGGCGTTCCTTATTCTGGGTCTGGGATCATGAGCGCTAGGGGCTTCGGCCCAATCAGTTTACACCGTTCGACCCCGTTTTCACCAAGAGATTCTCCGAGAAAATTTGGTTCGATAGGTAACTCTCGGCCACCGCGATCGAATAGAACCCCTAGATCAATGCGCCCCGGGCGCCCGTAATCGAAGAGTACATTGATGGCGGCGCGTATAGTTCTTCCTGTAAACAGCACATCATCAACTAAAAGAATACGTTCGCCATTTAACTGTTTTGGCATACGATCCGTGATGCCAGAGCGTTTAAGGCCACTCGTCTCGAAATCATCTCGATAGAAAGATATATCGAGGGTTGCTGGCTCATCCCAATGCAGTTGTTCACAGATACGTGCCGCAATCCATGCGCCTCCAGTGTGGATCCCAACGACTAGCGGTTGCTCGTCTGAGTATATTTCTTTCACTTGCTCAATAAGATGTGCGAGTGCGGCTACGGTCTCTTTCTGTGATCTAATCTCACGCATGTTGGGTTCCGAGCCAACGTTCTACAATCACGCTCGCGGCTGCCGCATCCAGATTCCCGCGTTGGTCGCTCGCTTTTCCACGATAGTTTAAATGCTCGCGCGCCTCGCGTGTGCTGTCAAATTCGTCAATAAATGCGACTTGAACACCGAATCTTCCTTGCACTCGATTTCCGAATCTCTTTGCTCGCTCTGCCATTTCGCTCGTTGAACCATCTTCATGGAGCGGCAACCCGACGACGACAATGTCTGGTTTCCAATCGTCCATTAGTGTTGCGATATAATCCCAATCGGGGACCCCATTCTTGGCGACAACGGCGGTTAGTGGCGTTGCCGTCTGTGTCAGAGTCTGGCCCGTGGCGATGCCAATTCGAGTCAGACCGAAATCAAAACCAAGAGCGAGGGGCATCAGGCGTGGCCTGCTCCTTGTGAGAGTTGGATGGGATCGATTCCGAGCTGTGCCAGCGCTGCTCTCTGTCTATCACTGGTCGGGACCTGAAAGATCACATCGGCATCCCACGGAACATTTATCCAAGTGTTTGCTGCCATTTCAGACTCCAGTTGTCCTTTTGACCAACCTGAGTAGCCGAGGATGAAAATAGCATTGCCTTGGTTGAGTGCATCAACTGCAAGTGGAAGCACGTCAGGACTTGATGCTAAGTATAGTCCGTCAAGGATCTCTACCACATCGTCGGTGATCGGGTGGTTTGATAGCAAAAAGCCCCGCTGTGGCTCGACCGGCCCCCCTGTCATAACAGAAACCTCATGATCCAATGCATCGGCGGTATCTAGACCAAGTTGTTCGAAGATTTCTAGTACCGAGAATTCGGTTGGCTTATTGACGATAAAGCCCATCGCACCTGTTGTGCCATGCTCACACATCAACACTAGTGATGAGTCAAAAACGCCATCCTTTAGGTCTGGCATGGATACCAGAAATTGACCGTGAAAAGTTGTTTGTCCTGATTCTTCGCTCATTAACATCTATCTCTTCCGCTGCCGCGTTAGTTTAGTGTATCTCACTCATTAAAAAGTGTTCTAAAAAAGTCTTTTCCGATTGTTGTGCCTGTTTGTGCATCGATTTCTCGAACGCAGGTCGGACTGGTGACGTTGATCTCTGTGAGGTGTCCTCCAATGATATCAAGACCGACAAATAAAAGCCCACGTTGACGAAGGGTCGCCCCCACTGTTTCAGCGATTTTCCGCTCTTGCTCCGATATTGGCTCAGTTACACCGCGCCCCCCGGCTGCCAGATTTCCTCGTGTCTCTCCGTGAGACGGAATACGCGCAAGTACTTGCGAGACCGGCTTGCCGTGAAGTACAAGGACACGCCGGTCGCCGTCTACAATTTCGGACCGATATTCTTGGGCCATCACTAATCGCGATTCGTTAGGAGAGAGAGTTTCAAGAGCCGCGCCCAGATTCAAGCCGTCTGCTGTGATTCTAAAAATACCGGCCCCACCCATACCATCCAGCGGTTTTAGAATAATATCGCCTTGTCTTTCCTGAAAAGCACGAATTGCTTCATGCCTCGACGATACGACAGTTTTCGGCATCAAGGCACTGAATTCAGTTGCAAACAATTTTTCATTACAGTCTCGAATCGCTTGAGGGTCGTTAATTACGCGAACACCTTGTTTTTGTGCGCGTCCTAGGATTTGGGTACCGTATAGATATTCGTTGTCAAAGGGTGGGTCTACCCGGATCATAACCACGTCCAAGTCCGTCAACGGCGCTTCCACTGAATTTGAGAGTTCCACGAAATTAGTATTGACGCCATCGTTGACCTTCACGGTTTGCATAATGGCTTTGGCTTTGCCTTGATGAAGAGACATTCCGTTCTTTGGGAGATATAGGATCTTGTGACCGAGTTCTTGCGCTGCCAGCATCAGTGCGAAACTGGTGTCTTTGAGTGGTTGGATGCTCTCAATTGGATCCATCCAGAACCCAATTTTCTGTACTAGTGTACCCACGCCTCCTCCTAGTAATGACCGTACTGATATCCAAGTAATGTCAATCCGACGATTGCAGCGGTCTCCGCCCTAAGTATTGTGGGGCCAAGTGACATCGGTTTCACCTGGTTTTTAACAAGAGAGTTAACCTCTTCATCACTGAATCCACCCTCAGGGCCGATTAATAGAAGTGATTCTTTCGTGGTATCGATGTACGCAGATTCGCCGGCAGGGTGGGCCATCACGACTTGTTGAGGCAGGACAAGTTCATGCAGATACGAAGGCCCGCGAAGTTCTGGGAGCCAATTATTTTCTGACTGCTCGCAGGCATTGACTAAAATCTCTTGCCAGTGGCCCCATTTTTTCTTGAGCCGACCTGCGTTTGGTGGCGAATCAGTGAATTGTGTAATTAGTGGTTGAATTGCATTTACGCCGAGTTCTGTCACCTTTTGCAAAGCCCAATCGAAGCGATCTGACTTTATCAACGCGAGTCCTAGTGTAATCGGAAGTCGCTTATCCTTGTGCTCGGTGACGTTGAAAATTTCGGTGATCGTTTCGCGTTTGCTGATATTTTTGATGATGGCTTGGTAAGAGCGACCCCTGCCATCAAATATCTCGATGACTTGGGACGTCTTGGCGCGAAGAACTCGCGCAAGATAGTGGTGGTTGCGTTCAGTTAAAACCACCTCGCCTGTTGCGTGACCGAGGGCGTCCGCGTAAAGACGAGGTGTTTTCATCGCTAGTACTTATAAGCTGCAGGCTTAAAGGGGCCGTCGACTGGTACTCCAATATAATCTGCCTGTTTGTTAGCCAGTTTAGTGATCACTCCACCAAACCCTTCGACCATACAACGCGCTACCTCCTCATCGAGTTGCTTCGGTAGCACTTCAATTTTAATGTTGTCCGCCTTTTGTGATTCAGGTAGATCTGCGAAGCCGCGTCCATACATTTCAATCTGCGCCAAGACTTGGTTAGCAAATGAGCCGTCCATGATGCGTGATGGGTGACCAGTCGCGTTACCGAGATTCACAAGGCGTCCCTCAGCGAGAAGTAGCAAGTAGTCATCATCGGCATCTGAGCGAAACACTTGGTGTACCTGAGGTTTAATCTCTTCCCAGCGCCAATTTCTGCGCATGTAATGAGTATCTATTTCGTTATCGAAGTGGCCGATATTGCAAACGATGGCACCCTTTTTCAAGCACTGAAGGGTAGCGCTATCACAAACGTCAATGTTGCCAGTGGTGGTGACTATTACATCAGTATCTTTAAGTAGATGCATATTGATGTCCTTAGCCTGATCTGTCTTGATGCCTTTGTGGTACGTGCTCACCACTTCAAAACCGTCCATGCACGCCTGCATCGCGCAGATCGGATCCGACTCTGTGATTCGAACGATCATACCCTCTTGGCGGAGGCTCTGTGCTGAGCCCTTACCCACATCACCATAACCAATTACAAGCGCGCGTTTGCCTGATAGAAGCATGTCCGTACCGCGTTTTATCGCATCATTCAAGGAATGACGACACCCATATTTATTATCAACTTTTGATTTCGTTACCGAGTCATTGACGTTAATCGCAGGGATCTTAAGTTCGCCGTTATTTAACATTTCGACCAAGCGGTGAACACCTGTCGTTGTTTCTTCCGTCACACCGTGAATGCAATCTAGCATTTGTGGATACTTCTCATGGACCATCGCTGTCAGGTCTCCGCCATCGTCGAGCAACATATTGGCATCCCAAGGCTTGCCATCTTTCAGGATCGTTTGTTCGACGCACCACTCACCTTCTTCGTTGGTTTGACCCTTCCATGCATAAACCGGAACGCCGGCAGCGACCATCGCCGCCGCTGCTTCGTCTTGTGTTGAGAAAATATTACAAGAGCTCCAGCGGACAGCGGCACCGAGTGCGATCAAAGTTTCGATTAGGACCGCTGTTTGCACAGTCATGTGGATACAGCCGATGATTTTGGCACCCTTCAACGGCTGTTCCGCCGCGTATTTTTCACGCAATCGCATCAAGGCTGGCATCTCGTTTTCTGCCAAACGGATTTCTCTTCGTCCCCAGTCTGCAAGTGTTAAATCCTTGATTTTGTAATCACCCTTTAAAACATCTTTTGCTAGTGCGCTCATGGTGTTGCCTCTCGTTTTAGTTACAGCTTTGCGGCCGCTTCAGCCATTGCTTGGGCACGATCTGTGCGCTCCCAAGTTAAATCCAAATCGTTTCGCCCGAAGTGGCCGTAAGCGGCTGTCGGGCGATAAATCGCGCGGTTCAAATCGAGCATGGTTGAAATTGCTCTGGGGCGCAAATCAAAGTGCGCACGAACCAGCTGGTCTAGTTGTGCGTTGGTCAATTGGGAAGTGCCGAATGTCTCAACACGGATTGAGGTTGGTTCGGCGACACCGATTGCGTATGACACCTGCACTTCACAGCGGTCAGCAAGGCCCGCCGCTACAAGATTTTTCGCAACGTATCGCGCTGCATAAGCCGCGGAGCGATCGACTTTTGACGGATCTTTCCCGGAGAATGCTCCGCCACCATGTCGTGCCATACCGCCATACGTATCAACGATTATCTTACGACCGGTGAGTCCAGCGTCACCCACCGGGCCGCCGATGACGAAGCGCCCGGTTGGGTTGATATGGTATTTGGTCTGGTCGGTTAGCCATGTGTCAGGCAAAACGGGTATGATAATGTGTTCTTTTACATCGTGCTGGAGTTGTTCTAGTGGAATATCTTCATCGTGTTGTGTCGAAAGGACTACGGCATCAATCCCGATGATAGTGTCCCCATCGTAGGCGAAGGTTACCTGACTCTTCGCGTCCGGGCGCAAATAGGACAACTCGCCATTTTTTCGAACCTCTGCCTGTCGGCGGACCAGCTCATGCGAGTAGTGAATTGGGGCTGGCATTAAGCATTCGGTTTCTTTGGTTGCATAGCCAAACATTAGGCCCTGGTCACCCGCACCCTGCTCGTGGAATTCTGTTTGGTCGACGCCTTGTGCTATGTCTTGTGACTGTTTTCCGATGCCATTAAGTACCGCGCAAGTATTGCCGTCAAAGCCCAAGGATGACTTATCGTAGCCGATATCCACTATTACCTGACGGGTGATTTCTTCGATATCAACCCACGCGTCTGTGCGAACTTCGCCTGATACGAGTACCATACCGGTCTTTACTAAGGTCTCTACCCCCGCTCGCGAATTCTTATCCTCAGAAATCAACGCATCAAGAATTGCATCGGAAATCTGATCGGCCATCTTGTCCGGGTGGCCCTCAGATACAGATTCTGACGTGAAATAAGTTATGTCAGTCATTAGAGAAATCTCAATAAAAAGCGATATAATTATATAAAGATATCCTTATATGTCAATGTAATCTAGAAATCCTGCCTTGTGGTTCGCTTCAGGTTTCATAACAATGCCTGTCTGAAGACTTTCCCTCTGGCTAGAAAGGATGTCATATGACTGACCGTAGGACGCTGGCAAACGCGATTCGATTTCTGAGTATTGATGCCGTACAGGCTGCTAACTCTGGGCATCCAGGAGCCCCGATGGGTATGGCAGATGTTGCTGAAGTATTATGGCGTCGGGTGTTACGGCATAATCCGCAAGATCCCGAATGGTCAAATCGGGATCGATTTGTATTATCGAATGGCCACGGTTCCATGCTCATTTATTCCTTGTTGCATTTGACTGGTTACGACGTCACGACTGATGACTTGAGGTTGTTTCGGCAACTAAACTCTCGGACGCCCGGCCACCCAGAATATGGATATACCAAGGGGGTCGAGACAACGACCGGCCCGTTAGGCCAGGGCCTTGCCAACGCTGTAGGGATGGCGCTTGCTGAACGGACTTTGGCGGCGCAATTTAATCGCGAACAGTTCCCGATCGTTGACCATAATACTTATTGTTTTGCTGGTGATGGTTGCCTGATGGAAGGCGTCAGCCATGAGGTATGTTCATTAGCTGGCACGCTTGGGCTAGGAAAGCTGATCGTTTTTTACGATGATAATGGTATTTCGATTGATGGTGATATTCGTGGTTGGTTCAGCGATGACACACCCGCCCGCTTTGAATCTTATGGCTGGCAGGTAATTCGTGAGGTCGATGGTCATGACGCGCTTGAAGTCGAAACTGC
>Ga0160422_10001627_pt1 | contig 14038 bp, 11 predicted proteins | sample Fk160mmetaG_FD_108192 | JGI IMG/M metagenome (GOLD analysis project Ga0160422, IMG submission 108192) | Marine microbial communities from the Central Pacific Ocean - Fk160115 60m metaG | ecosystem: Environmental > Aquatic > Marine > Oceanic > Photic zone | place: The Central Pacific Ocean...
AATAGCGTGAGATTCCATATTCAGTCAGAAAGTGATATTTCAGCCTCAAGTCAACTTTATAATCAGATTTGCTTTGCTATAGCTTCAAGGCATTATCCTCCTGGGCATAGATTACCAAGCACAAGGCAATTGGCTATGCAGACAGGTCTACATAGAAATACAATAAGTAAAGTATATAGGCAATTAGAAACTGACGGTGTAGTTGAAGCTATTGCTGGTTCGGGTATTTACGTAAGAGATCAAGTAAGAAAGAAAGAGATTAAAGAATCAATTCAGGCAAAACCCCCTGGGGGAGACCCTGCAATTGAAGCAAAAAAAGCTATCGACCAATTAATTAGCATTGGATGTTCTTTACAAGAAGCGAGAGAAATATTAACCGAAGAAGTTGACTGGAGAATAAAATGTGGCGCAAGAGTATTAGTTAGCACTCCCAGAGAAGATATCGGTGCTTCAATGTTAATTGCAGAAGATTTAGCTCCACGAATCAATGTTCCAGTAGAAGTTATTCCAATGGAAGAGTTAGAGAAAGTTCTTTGCAATTCAAATAATGGCACACTTGTTACAAGCCGATATTTTTTACAACCATTAGAAAAAATTGCCAAGAAATATGGAATTCGTGCTATAGCAGTAGATTTAAGTGATTTTCAAAAAGAATTAAAAATGTTGAAAGAATTAAAACCAGGCAGCTGCGTGGGTATCGTAAGTATTAGCCCAGGATTACTTCGAGCAGCAGAAGTAATCCTACATAGCATTAGAGGTAATGATATACTTCTTATGACAGCAAATCCCGAAAACAGTAGTAGACTCTTAGCATTATTAAGGACCACTAACCACGTGATATGTGACAGTCCAAGTTTGTCAGCTGTTGAAAACACTCTTACAAAAAATCGCTCTCAGTTAATAAGAATGCCACATATTCACTGTGCGGCAAACTACTTAACAAAAGAAACAATTAACCAACTAAAAAAAGAAATTGGGATATCAAATTAATTCAAATGATTAATACTATAAAGTCCGACATAGCGATAATTAAAGAAAGAGATCCTGCCGCAAGGGGTATCCTAGAAATCTTTCTTTGTTATCCAGGCTTTCAAGCAATCTTCCTTCATAGGTTCACTCACAAATTATGGAATCTAAAATTGCCATTAATCCCAAGGGTATTAAGTCAAATTAATAGGACTTTAACAGGTATTGAAATTCATCCAGGAGCTACCATAGGTAGAAAAGTATTTATTGATCATGGGATGGGAGTTGTAATAGGGGAAACAGCTGAGATAGGAGATAACTGTCTACTCTATCAAGGAGTAACTTTAGGAGGTACTGGAAAGAATCACGGGAAAAGGCATCCAACATTAAAAGAAAATGTCGTTGTAGGTGCAGGTGCGAAAGTATTAGGTTCAATAACTGTTGGGGCAAATACAAGAATAGGAGCGGGGTCTGTTGTAGTGCGTAGCGTTCAAGGAAACAGCACAGTAGTTGGAATCCCTGGAAGAGTAGTTCATCAAAGTGGAGTTAAAATTAATCCCCTAGCTCACTCAGCCCTGCCAGACGCAGAAGCAAATGTCATAAGAAACCTTATGGATAGAATAGATACCCTAGAAAATCAACTAAACATTTTACAAAAAGCTTTACAAAATTTAGTTAATGATGAAGTAATTGATATCTCAAAATTGGGAGATGCACAGAATCTCAAAGATAAAGAAATTATCGAGTTTTTAGGAGACGATAGAAATTAATTTTTCTTTCTATCCTCTTCTTCTTTTTCTATTTTTGGTTGAAACATGAACATTGAATAAATAACATTCCTTCTCATATTTGTCATCATTTCAAGAAACATATCATATCCTTCATTTTTATACTCAATTAGAGGATCTTTTTGCCCATAACCTCTTAATCCTACTGATTCTCTAAGAGAATCCATAGATTGCAAATGCTCTCTCCAAAGATTATCAATTTGCTGAAGAATAAAAAACCTCTCCGCCTCCCTCATCAGCCCAGGTCGATTATTTTCTATCTGAGATTCTTTCAAATCATAAGCTGTTCTTAATTGCTCTTTAAAATAATTTTTTAATTCTTCTATTGATAATGAAAAAATATCTTTCACCTCTAAATCATTCAACAAATAAATAAATTCTTTCACTTTAGATACTAATTGTTCCAAATCCCATTCTTCAGGAGGCAGATCTTGATTAACATAAGCTTCAACTATTTCCTCCATGGTTATTTCTCCATATCCAATAACTTGTTTTTTCAAATCTATTCCTTTTAAGACTCTCAATCTTTCTGAATAAACAGCTTTTCTTTGATTATTCATTACTTCATCATATTCAAAAACTTGTTTTCTAATATCGTAATAATAAGTTTCAACCTTTTTCTGAGCACTCTCTAGGGATCTAGTGAGCATGCCAGATTCAATAGGCATGTCCTCATCAACTCTGAATGCATTCATTAAATTAGCGACTCTATCACCCCCAAAAATTCTTAATAAATTATCTTCTAAGGACAAGAAAAATCTTGTACTTCCTAAATCACCTTGTCTTCCAGCTCTTCCTCTTAGTTGATTATCAACCCTCCTAGACTCGTGTCTCTCAGTTCCAATAACATGTAAACCCCCAGCCTCCCTAACAGTTTCCTCCTCTAAGTTAAGAACTTTTTCATATTCAGCTTTAACTAATGCCAATACTTCTCTTAATGACTTTATAAGATGATCTTCTGTGGGTGCCTTTTCTGCAGCAGTTGCTATCCTATCCTCTAATTCAATTAAAGTAAGTTTGCGTTCCCCCCAATTAGCTACCAATTCTGTTGCCAAGGAATTAAGGTCTTTTTCTATATTCTCCCCAAGCATGCAAGGGAAAAGACTTTTGACATTATTTAATGCATTATTATTAGATTTTTTTAATTTAATTGTTGACGATGATGAAAAACCACTTTTAGACTTCAAATCTCTTTGTTTTGGAATTGGTGGTTTATGTTCATTTTCTGGTTTTACTAAAAGAGGTAGTAAAGTTTCTTTCAGTTTTAGTCTCGCCATATAATCACTATTACCACCTAAAATAATATCTGTACCTCTTCCAGCCATATTTGTTGCTATTGTAACCGCGCCAGACCTTCCAGCCTGAGCAACTATTTCTGCTTCTCTCTCTACATTTTCTGGTTTAGCATTTAGTAAATTATGGGGTATTTGTTGTTCAAGCAATAGGGAACTAAGGAGTTCACTCTTCTCAACACTTGTAGTCCCAACTAATACTGGTCTACCTTTTTTATAGATCTCTGCAGTTTCATTAGCGACTGCTTTCCATTTTCCGATCTCTGTTTTAAAGACCTGATCAGGCCAATCCTGACGTTTTCTAGACATATTTGTGGGGACAACTGTTGATTGTAATTTATATGTTTTTTCAAATTCAACTTCTTCTGTTTTTGCAGTTCCTGTCATTCCTGCAAGACCTGGATAAAGTAAAAAAAAGTTTTGATAAGTAATCGAAGCGAGTGTTTGGGTCTCAGGTTGAATTTTTAAACCTTCTTTAGCTTCTATAGCTTGGTGCTGTCCATCACTCCATCTTCGCCCTGGCATTACCCTACCTGTAAATTCATCAACAATTACTGCTTCCCCATTTTTCAAAATATAATTTACATCTTTAACAAATAATTCTTTCGCTTTCAAAGCATTTGTAATGTAGTGAGCCCAAGGATCTTGGGGGTCATATAAATCATTAACCTTAAGAGATTCTTCACATTTTGCAAATCCTTGATCAGTTAGTATACAACTTCTTTGTTTCTCATCAACTTCATAATCTCCCTCTGGATCAATTCCATCCTTACTCATTTCTTGTGCTCGCTCTAATTTGAGGGTTAGTTCAGCTGCTTTTTGATACTTCTCTTGCGGGCGTTCAATTTGACCTGAAATTATAAGAGGAGTTCTAGCTTCATCTATTAATATTGAATCAACTTCATCAATCACACAATAGTTAAATTCCCTTTGAACAACTTCTTCAATATCAGTTGCCATATTATCTCTTAAATAATCAAAACCTAATTCAGAGTTTGTAGCATAAGTAATATCACATGCATAATTTGTCTTTCTTTGAGCAGGACTCATGTCTTGTTGAATTAAACCTACACTTAAACCTAAAAACTTATGGACTTGTCCCATCCACTCTGCATCTCTTCTAGCAAGATAATCATTAACCGTAACCACATGTACTCCTTTCCCCGACAACGCATTTAAATAACAAGGTAATGTAGCAACAAGAGTTTTACCTTCACCAGTTTTCATCTCAGCAATTTGACATTCATGTAAAACCATTCCTCCAATTAGTTGAACGTCAAAATGTCTCATACCTAAGACTCGTTTACTAGCTTCTCTTACAATTGCAAAAGCTTTTGGAAGAATCTCATTTATTAAATCTTTTTGTTTAAGGAAGTTGGTTTCTTTAGTGATAATAGATCTAAGATTACTAGTCTCAACTCGTAATTGTTCATCACTTAAATTAGTTACTTCAGCCTCTAGCAGATTTATCTCTTCAACTATTGGTTGATATCTCTTTAATTTTCGAGTATTTGGATCACCCAGCAATAGCTTGAGCATAATTTTTCCTAGAGCAAAATATAATTAACCTTTATTATAAATGTTATTAAGCAAGAACTAGTAATAAGAATAAAAATTTTTCGACAAACAAACCAAAATAGCTTAAATTGTTATTTGAATTTTTAAGATTTAAGTATTGAATAAAAATAATCTTTTAAGCAGTGAAATAATATTAATAAAACATTTTAAGGGGGCTCCTGGCTTAAGACTCTTGGGCATAGGTCCCAAATTTTTACCTTGCAAGGGATTACTTAAATTAAAAGTTTTATTAGATAGAAATACTAGTTGGGCTAAAAATAGAACAATCAAAGACTTAAAACATTGCCTAGCTAATAGTGATGTAATAGTTAGTCTTTGGTCAAATAATAAAATCCTAGGTTTTGGGAGAGGGCTAAGTGATGGAACTTATAGAAGTGTTCTATGGGACATTGTGATTGATCATAATCATCAAGGAAAAGGTTATGGCAAGCTAATCGTTAATTCACTTTTAGAGTCAAAAAAGATTAAACAATCTGAAAAGGTTTATTTAATGACATCAAATCAAAAAGATTTTTATTGTCAAATAGGCTTTAAAGAAGTTTTATCTCAAAATCTTTTAATTATTAGATATAAAAATTAATCATCAAACAATAAGTATTTAGAGCAAAGATAATTATTCATTGCTGCAACAAATGCACCGCATATCCATGCAATCTTATGATTTTGAATTAACTTAAATACAACATTTATCAAGAATGTCATTTCTAAACCGCCTAACAAATAGACTAAAATAAAAAGAAAAAATGTATATTTATTTTTTTTATTTTTTGACCTAGTAAATACCCAATTATCAGAGAAATAGAATGAATTCAATAAACCACATGTATAACCGATAAAACTTGCCTGATTAATTCCTAAAGTCAAATTATAAATAATAGAGTAAATACAAAAATTTAAGACGGTAGACACTAACCCAACAACAGCAAATTTAAATATTTGAGTTTTATTTTTATCGAAGAACCTGATCAAATCTTAAATATCAATTAACTGGCAAACCTATCATAAAGCCATTTAATAAAACCCCCTAAAAATGGTACTGGAGAAAAAGTAGGCCCACAAAAATCAAAATAATCTCTATGTTCTTTTATTTTTCCACTTTCACCAAAAGTTAATCTTGTTGTACCAGGATATATGAATTCTTTATTAAGTATTTTCAAACATAATGTCCACTCAACAAAACCAATATTTTGGTTAATTGCAACTGCATGAGTTTCTAAATAAACATCTTTGCATCGCTTCACAAGATTTTCCTGAGCTTGAATATATGCTTCTAACCCGAATTTTTCTTGCGTAGGGTCGATAAACAATACATCATCTTCGTAAAAAGATGCCCACATATTTCTTGAAGGTGCTTTCGCACCAAAAGGTTTAGTGAATAATTTTTGTAATTCTTCTTCTGTAATTCTCTGTTTCATAATTTTTAAAATAATCAGTAATTAATATCTAAATCATTACTAAAAGAGATTTTAGCTCTCGACAATCTCATTAGCAGCAAGTTTAATTATTCTCAGATATCATTCATAGGAAAGTAATTTAGTCATATTAGTAGATTAAAAGCTTAAAAAATCTCCTAGACGAGATTAAATATATTACACTTTTAAATACTAAAAAAGGGTAATAAGAAATGCTCATTAAATATAAAAAAAAAATTATCAGTGCGAATGTTTTTTGGAAAGCGGATGAAGAGATTCGAACTCTCGACATTCTCCTTGGCAAGGAGATGCTCTACCACTGAGCTACATCCGCATATTTTTATTTTATCCTACAGAAGTAAAATTTTTTAAAAAATTACAAATCTATTTTAGAGTTTTAATTAAAGATCCCATCTCAATAGCTTGCAATGCATAATTCCAACCTAGATTATTCTTTATTCCTGCACGCTCTAATGCTTGCTGCATAGTATCAGTTGTTAGAACACCGAAAATAATTGGTACATTATTATCATATGCAATTTTTGCTATCCCTTTACTAGCCTCATTGACAACAACATCATAATGAGATGTTTCACCTTTGATAACTGCTCCTAATGAAATAATGACATCATATTCGGATCTCTGGATAAGAGCTTTTGCTGCTATTGGTAATTCAAATGAACCTGGAACCCAAACCAAGTCTAAATTTTTGCTATCCTCTGAGACATCTAATCCATGCCTTTTAAGGCAATCTAGACAACCAGCTAAAATTTTATTTGTAATTAGATCATTAAATCTAGCAATTACTATGCCAACTTTTAAAGATGCAGCACTAGTAAATGAACCCTCATAAATTGTCATTTAAATTTTGCGATTATTACTATAGACTCTCACGTTAAGTGCATTAGATCAAACTAAAGAGGAAACAATTCCAGTTACGAATACTAAAACGACCCACACAGCAGCAATTGAATAAATTTTACGTCTATTTTCTTTTTGACCTTCTTCTGTTGAAGGCTGTGTTACGTACAATACAGGTACACCAATTACTGCGATTAAAGAGGAGAAGAGGAGAGCATTTACAAAAAAGAAATTTACAGCCTGCATGATTAAGCGATTAAATGTTATATGGCTATTATATTCTCATAAAAAAGCATTTTTTGGAAAAAATTTACATACTCTTAGTGAGTTGTAAAATGCAAAATTTAAATATGTCTCTAATATTTATTTAGCATTAAAAAAAAGATGACTGATGATAATCTGATTCAACAAAGCTTATTTGGCGAAGAAACAAAGATAATAACTACACAAAACAATATCTCTGAATGCGAAAATTTAACAAATGAAGCCCTAGCTAAAAATGGGAAAAGTAGACCAAGAGTGAGAAAAAATTCTTCACTTAGTAATTGTAACAAAAGTATCTCCTCCAGCATAAATACTCAAGATTTAGTAAGTGACACTTCTAATAGTTTTAAAACAGTAGATAAAGAAAAATTAGCTCCAGTATTGAGGCATTACGTATCACTAAAGGAAGAAAATGAAACTCACTTATTGTTATATAGATTAGGAGATTTCTTTGAGTGTTTTTTTGAAGATGCTATTTTAATTTCAGAGACACTTGAAATAACTCTTACGAGTAAAGATGGTGGTAAAGCTATTGGCAGGGTGCCAATGGCAGGCATACCTCATCATGCATTAGAAAGATATAGTTCAGAATTAATCAAAAAAAATCACTCAATTGTAATTTGTGACCAATTAGAAAAAAGCTTAGGAAAGAACGGCGGACCTATCAAAAGAGCTATTACAAGAATTATTACTCCTGGAACCGTAATTGAAGAGGGGATGTTAGTTGCAAAAAAGAATAATTGGATAACAGCTATTTATATTGACGAAGCAAAATTATCTGAAGATAAATGTTGGGGCATTTCTAGAGCTGATGTGAGTACTGGTGAATTAATTTCTCTAGAAGGTCAATCTCTAAATAAACTTTTAGATGAAATAACAAAACTTGATGCGTCAGAAATTATCATGGGTAGCGAGGAAGAAAAAAATCTTCTTTCAATTCAAGATAAATTAATAAAATTTACAATTACTAAGAAAACAGATTTCAGTCTTAATGAATCTTCAAAAGCTATAAAAACTTATTTTCAAGTTAATACATTAGAGGGACTAGGATTAAAACATTTAATTAATGCCACCAAATCTTTAGGTGGATTATTAACTTACCTCTTAACAATAAATCCTTCAGAATATGACAATGACTCTTCAGTTAAAATTTCACTAGATTTCCCCCAAATAAATTTCCCTAACGATCATCTAATCATTGACTATCAAACCAAAAAAAATCTAGAGATCATTCATACTCAAAGAGAAAATCAATATGTTGGTTCATTACTTTGGAGCATTGATAGGACTTATACATGCATGGGTGCAAGATGTTTAAGAAGTTGGATAGATTTTCCTTTAATCAGTATTAAAGAAATCTCAAAGAGACAAAATATAATACAAAATTTCATGGAATCGAAGAGAATTCGCAGTGATACACAAAATCTTCTAAGAGCCATGGGAGATCTTGAAAGGCTTGCTGGAAGAACGTGGGCAGGACAAGCAAGTGCGAGAGATCTTATAGCGATATCAGAGGGATTAAAAAGATTGCCAAGACTAAAATCAACCATAGAATCTTTCAATTATGAATTACCAGATTGGGTTGAACAATTAACGAAACCAAATACTGAGCTTATTAAATTAGCAGACAAAATTTCTAATACTCTTGTTAATTACCCCCCTTTAAATATTAGCGAAGGGGGATTAATTCATGATGGGGTCGATAATATCCTAGATGGCTTGAGAAATATTATCGATGACTACAGCAACTGGCTTGACAATGAAGAGATTAAAGAAAGAAAGTTAAGCAAAATTGCAAATTTAAAAATACAATTTCACAGAAACTTTGGCTACTATATTTCGATTAATAAATCAAAAGTAAACCTAGCTCCAAATCATTGGATTAAAAGACAAACACTTACCAATGAAGAGAGATACATAACAGCAGCAATAAAATCTCAAGAAAGTAAGATTTTTGAAATTAAAAACCGAGCAGCTACAAAAGAATATGAGATTTTTTGCGAATTAAGAATATCAGTAGCAGAAAGGACGAAAGAAATAAGATCAATCGCTAAATCAATTGCTAGTTTAGATGCATTATTAGGTTTAGCATTGGCAGCAATCGAAAATGATTTTATTCAGCCCAAAATGATTTCAATAGAAGATTTAGAGTCAAATTTCACTATAGTCAAAGACGGAAGGAACCCTATTGTTGAACAATTATTAGATGAAAATAAATTTATTCCAAACGATTTCGTCTTTAATGACAATCAAAGTTTAATTATACTAACAGGACCAAATGCTAGCGGTAAAAGTTGCTTCATCAGACAAATTGGCCTTATACAAATCTTAGCTCAAGTAGGAAGTTTTGTTCCTGCAAGTAGTGCAACTATCAAAGTTGTAGATAGAATCTTCACAAGAGTTGGAGCTGTTGATGATCAATCCACAGGTCAGTCTACTTTCATGGTGGAGATGGCTGAAACTGCTTCAATTTTAAATCAAGCCACCAAAAATTCATTAGTATTACTAGATGAGATTGGTCGAGGGACATCAACTTTTGATGGATTATCAATAGCTTGGTCTGTAAGTGAATATATTGCTTCAGAAATTTTTTGCAAATGCATTTTTGCAACACATTATCACGAATTAAATTATCTAAAAAATTCAATAAAAAATGTTGAAAATTTTAAGGTATTAGTAAAAAATCTTAAAAATCAACTTGATTTTTGTCATAAGATTCAAAAAGGTGGATCAAACAAAAGCTATGGTATCGAAGCTGCCAGACTGGCGGGTGTTCCGCATAAAGTAATAGCAAAGGCTAATGTAATTTTAAATCATTTAGAAGCAAGTAACAAATTTAAAGATCAGATAAATATTAAATTAATTAATAATAAGGCAGCTTAGAACTCTACATAATTGATTCTCTTAAGAGCGCATTAATTGTGGCACCCGCCATTGCAGCGCCCCCTCTTGTAGACCCCATAACTATATATGGGACATCAGTCGCCAATAGCCTTTTTTTGCTTTTTTCGACACCAATAAAGCCAACTGGCATACCAATAATTAAACTTGGCTTGTTACAACAACCTTCTAAAATATCTAATAATTTTTCTAAAGCTGTTGGAGAACTTCCGAAAACGACAATGGGTGATAATTTGCCAAAGTATTTTTTTGAGAGGTCTAACCAAGCATGCTCTATTCCATAAGCAGTTTTAGTACAAGTAATATCTAAATTATCAACCACCCATTTCTTAGCCGAAAAAACGCTATTACCATGACATTTATTTGCCATTGATTTAATAGCAGCAGCAGCCATATCTGTGTCTGTTAGTATAGGAGCTCCTAATTTTAAAGATTCTAAAGTACTTTCACATACATTTTCGCTAAATTCTAAAAGCTCTTGAATTTGAAAATCACCAGAAGTATGAATTAGTCTTTCTAAAACCTTTGATTCTATGCAATTAAAATCATTCTTAGTTATTTTAGATTTAATAAATTTAATACTTTCTAAAAAAATAGGATGATCATTAATCATTAACGTAAAATTTATTTATAGACATAATATAAAATTATAAATATATGCCAATACAAATTATATGGGGTAATGACACAAAATCCTGTGAAAATAAAATAGAAAAAATAATTAAATCAAATATCTCAGAACAATGGGAGTCTTTTAATCTCAGTAAATTAGATGGTAATGATGAGAATCAAGTATTTAAAGCATTAGAAGAAGTACAAAATGCGCCTTTAGGGGATGGATCAAGAATAATATTATTAAAAAATAATCCAATATTTAATACCAAAAATGATAAATTTGCAACTAAATTTGAATCCTCTTCACAAAATATCCCCGACTCAACTTTCTTAATATTATTTGGCATAAATAAGCCTGATGCAAGAATAAAAACAACTAAATTCTTAAAGAAACTTCTCAAATCAAAAAAAGCATTTGAAACATCTTATAATTTACCTGACGTTTGGGATTATGAAAGTCAAGTCAGATATGTTGAAGAAATTTCAAGAAATTTAAATATCAATTTAGATAAAAATGCAGCACAAGCAATTATAGAATCTATTGGAACTGAGAGTACAAATTTAGATAATGAATTAAGAAAGGCTTTATTATTCTTATCAACAAAAAATAAAAACTTACTAACAGTTGAAGATATTCAATCAATATTTTTTGAACAACAAACAAATATTTTCAAAATCATTGATTCTCTAATTGAAAAAGAAATTTCTCAAAGTCTTAAAGATATTAATAATCTAATAAATAAAGGAGAACCTCCTTTAAGATTAATTGCAGGATTAACTAGTCAAATAAGAATTCATACAATAGTTTTATTATTGAAAGATGAAAATGATTTATCAAAAATAAGTCAGTTGGCAGGTATTGCAAATCCAAAAAGAATATTTTTTATTAGAAAAAAAATTAAAAATTGTGATCCAAAGTATTTAATAAATTTAATGATTAAATTGCTCGATATTGAATTATTTTTAAAAAGGGGTAGCAACCCGATAAATGTTTTTACAGAAAATTTAGCTTCACTGACTTAATGAAGGTTTGATTAAGTATTTTATTATTATTTAATTATGGCATTATTAGTAAAAAAATTTGGAGGAACTTCAGTTGGCAGTATTGATAAAATTAAAAATATTGCAAAAAATATAAGTAAAAGCAAAGACGCTGGAAATGACATAGTTGTAGTAGTTTCAGCGATGGGTCACTCTACGGATGATTTAAATAACTTAGCTTATTCATTAAGCAAAAACCCTCCAAGAAGAGAGCTAGATATGCTTCTTTCTACCGGTGAACAAGTTACCATTGCTTTACTCTCGATTGCACTTAATGAATACGGAATTCCAGCTATCTCAATGACAGGTAGTCAAGTTGGAATAATTACAGAATCAATTCATGGAAAAGCAAGAATTCTTGAAATCAAAACCAGCAGAATCGAAGATCATTTAGCTCAAGGTTACGTAGTTGTAGTTGCAGGTTTTCAAGGTTCCAGTTTAAGTCATAATGGTTCAATGGAAATTACAACTTTAGGGAGAGGCGGATCAGATACTTCTGCAGTAGCTCTATCTACAGCCTTAGGAGCAGAAACCTGCGAAATATATACTGATGTTCCAGGCGTATTAACAACTGATCCAAGAATAGTCGAAAATGCAAAACTTCTAAATGATATTAGCTGTGAAGAAATGCTTGAATTAGCCAGTGTTGGTGCTTCTGTTCTACATCCTAGAGCAGTTGAAATAGCAAGAAATTATGGAATAAAATTATATGTTAAATCTAGTGAAACAGAACAGCAAGGAACACTTCTACAAAGTGATATTGAACCCTTAAAATTATCTAGAGGCAGCTTAGAATTAACAAAAACAGTTAATAGTCTTGAAATTCTTGAAAAGCAAGTTGTTTTCGGCTTATATGACCTTCCAGACAAGCCAGGAATTGCTGCTCAGATTTTTGAAGAATTATCTAAAGCCAGAATAAATGTAGATCTAATAATCCAAGCTACGCGTGAAGAAAATAGTAACGATATTACGTTTACTATTTCAGAAAAGTTTTTAGAAAAGACAATAGAAAGATGTGATTTAATCATTTCTCGAATAGGGGGGAAATATAGTATTACACAAAACATGACTAAATTAAGTATTCAAGGAGTAGGAATAATGGGGAGGCCAAGTATTTCTGCAGAATTTTTTGATACTCTCTCAAAAGCTAATATTAATGTAAGACTAATAGCTACAAGTGAAATCAAAGTAAGTTGTGTAATAGATTTGAAAGATATCACTAAAGCGATTAGATTTGTAGGGGGGAAATTTAAATTAAACACTAACCAAATTTTTATTAATCCTATTTCAGGTATAAAGGACAAACCTGAAGTAAGAGGAATTGCTCTAGATAAGAATCAAGTACAAGTTAGTTTTCGAAATTTACCCGATAAGCCAGGAGTTGCAGCTTCAATCTGCTTAGCACTGGCTGAAGCAAATTTAATTTTTGATACTATCGTTCAATCTGAGAGAAATAGTGAATTAAAGACAAAAGATATTAGTTTTACCATGAGTAAAGAGGACAGACTGAATGCAGAAAATGTTTTAAAGTTATTAATTAAAAAATATCCCGAATCAAGATTAGAAGATGGTCAGGCAATAGCAAAAGTTAGCGCTGTTGGTGAAGGAATGGCTTTTAAAGAAGGAACTGCTGCAAAAATTTTTAGAGCACTAGCGAATGAAAATATTAATATTGAAATGATTGCAACTAGTGAAATAAGAACATCATGTATTATTCTTGAAAAAAATTGTAATAGAGCAGTAAATGCTATTCATAGTTATTTTAAATTAAATGGATAATTTAAGCATTTCTTGCTAGCTTTTGTCTTAATTTTTTAATTCTATCTCTTAATTTTGCAGCCTCTTCAAAATTTAAATCAGAAGCTGCATTTTTCATTTTTGATTCTAATTTCTCTATTAAATCAGGCATCTCCTCTAATAAACAAATATCATCTTTTGAGTTTAAAATATCATCTGTTTTGTTATTGACTAAATTTATAATATCTTTTGAAAATCCACCAGTTTCTAATTTTCTAGATAACTCTAAAAAAGATAATATGGAATTTTCAATCTTTTTGCCTGCTGCTTGAGGAGTAATACCATTTAACTGATTATATTTTTTTTGTATTTCTCGACGTCTTTCGGTTTCAAAAATTGCTTTTTTCATAGAATCTGTAAAATTATCTGCATAGAGCAAAGCAACTCCCTCAACATGTCTAGCGGCCCTTCCAATTGTTTGTATTAATGAACGTTCTGCTCTTAAAAAACCTTCTTTATCTGCGTCTAATATTGCTACTAATGACACTTCAGGTAAATCTAATCCTTCTCTCAATAAATTAAC
>Ga0160422_10001628_pt1 | contig 14035 bp, 18 predicted proteins | sample Fk160mmetaG_FD_108192 | JGI IMG/M metagenome (GOLD analysis project Ga0160422, IMG submission 108192) | Marine microbial communities from the Central Pacific Ocean - Fk160115 60m metaG | ecosystem: Environmental > Aquatic > Marine > Oceanic > Photic zone | place: The Central Pacific Ocean...
TAATGGGCCATCATATAAACAACCTGAAACATTATTTACTTCATTAAAATTAGTATTTCAAGGCAAAGATCAACTGAGATTTTTTGATCATAGATTTATTGGTATTTGGGTTTTACCTTTTGCGGCAACTGGAATATTCATGGAAATATTATTTGTAGCACCTTTTAATAATTCAGTTCCATTCGGATAATTATTTATACGCCTTAATCTAATTAATTTATTTTTTCATTCATTCAAACAAATTTAACCGTAAGCTATATAAATAATCAATAATCAAATAATTAGTTAAATAATCTAACATTAAAGCATTAAATCATTTAAGATTTACGTAATAAGTTTGAAAAATTAAATTTTTATTAAGCCTTAATACCACAAAAGATAAACAATGCATCTGAATTCCATACTTTATCTTTCCTCTTTAGCATTATTTGTTTATGTTTTAGCACTCTTTTGGAGGGATATTCCTAACCAAAAAAAATAGAAAAAGTATACATTATTTAATTGTTTTTTTATTAAAAATCTTTTAGCTATACCATAAGCCTCTATGGCGCTTATAAGGTTTATGCCTATAAGAATGAGTGCCGATTTCTGGGGGGAGGGAATTCTTCATTGGATGAACTAGAGCATAAGCCATACCTTCAAATAGATTCAGGAGCCATTTTCTAAAAGATTTCATAATAATTCCCTTAACCATATAATAATTTTGGGTTAAATTTAATAAAAAGTAAATCAGTGAAAATTCTTATTTATTTATTGCTTTACTTATAACTTTTAGTTAATAATAGAATTAACATCTCAAAAAATCTTTAAATGCAAAATAAAACATCAAATGATCCAGATTATGACTTACCTGAAAATATAAAAGAAGAGAGTAAAAATATAACTTGCAAAGATGGCTATTGTTTTATTCCTAATTTAAAAGAAAATAAAACTATTAGTAATGAAAATATAAATATTTTTGATCCGATTAAGTGAATTAAAGTATTAAGCAAATTTATTAAATGCATTTAACTTTAAGATCCTATTCAACGAACTATAAAATTTATCAATACTAACAACACCAATGAGCTGAAATACAAATATTCAATTGGAGTTTATTGTTCTTTAATCAAAATAGTTAAATATAATATGAGAAATGTTATGGAGATTTAATAATCTTATGTCAGTTTGAGGCACTTAGAAATTATAAAAAGATCAACACTTGAATACTTAAATTAAATATACAAAAGAAAAGAGTTCATATTTAATCAAATATGAACTCTAAAGAAGCTAATAAAGACGCCACCTAATCGCCTAATATCGACTTTAGTAGGTAATTTTACTTAATGTGAGTATTTATACTTAAATTATTAAGATAATGCAAGATTCTGTAAGTTTTCGAGGAGAGGTAAGGTTGGATATATTAATTTTGAATTAAATTTTTATATATTCTCCTAATGCATCAAGATCCCTTCTGTAATGAACTGAGATTTTATGAGGATCACTCTTCTTTAAACTATTTCTATGTAAAAACTTATGTACATAAAAATTTAAATTTACAAAAAGTCTTTTCATTTTAGATTTTTATTAAATCTAATAAAAAGAAAGCAATTTAGTTACATCATTATTTCCATTTACCGTACAAAAAAGGTACCTTAAACCGAACAAAAGAAGAAAAAGTAGATAAAAATTTTTCTAAATCTTATTTCTATCTTTTCTAAAATCTACAAATCTAACTTTTTTTCGAAAATTTATTTGTTCTTTAATCATTTTAAAGACATGAAATTCTGATTCAATTAATTTTTGCATTTGATCCAAAGCATCAATATCCTCGTTATCAAGATCCTCAAAAAACTTGTATAACTCTCCTTTGTTCAAATCAAGAAAATTCTCAGCAACTTCTCTTGGATTAAAGCCATCTTCATATTGAATAAAAGCTTCATAATTATTCCATTTATCATTTAACCAGTTAAACCATTCAAAAATATCCTTTGAATTCCCTTTGACGACTCCGTTCATATTTCAATAGTTTAATTCTTAATATTAATAGTTAATGAAAATTTATATTTTGGCACCTGTAAAATTACTCAAAGATTAATGTTTTAAGAAATTTTTGCTTTACAATTTAATATTGCCTAGTTGAAAATTGATCATAAACATCAAATTAAATTATGTATCTACAATAAAAAATTACTATCAAAAATAATAATGAGAAAAAGTTAATAAGGTTACTTAATAGGTGCTATTTTTAATTATTAATTTTAAGAGCCCATTCTTTATGTTTTTTTTCAATATCTCTTATTTGCTTTCTTTGATAAGTTAATTTATCACAATTTTCATTAAAATCTTTTTTTGGAATTGCTACATTTTTTGAAAAGAATTTTACTTTTGAATCCATTATTTAAATTAAAGAATGTATTTTTTTTATATATATAAAATTGAGCCACTTAGCAAATTATTATATTTTATTTAGATTTGAAATTTATAAAATGCAAAAAAGCACATACCTCAAAGATTTTTTCAACTATTTTTTTCTATTAGAAAAATTTCATAAATTTGGAAAAATTTTTTAGTTGATATAAAAATGTTTTAAGAATTATAATTTCATTAATTGTAAAAATTTAATTCCTTAAGATATTTATTTTGAAATTTTCAAGACGTTCAAAGCCAATAAAAAGAGTTCTTAATAAAGTAATTTATCCATGGTATCTAATCCCTCTAATTGACCGATGGCTTATTGGCCAAATTTTACCACCAATGTTTTTCGCAATATCAGCATTCACGGTAATTTCACTATCAGTTGGAGTAATGTTTGATCTTATTAGAAAGATTGTAGAATTTGGCCTGCCATTATTTCTCGCATTAAAAGTATTGGTATATAGTTTGCCAAGTTTTCTGGTCTTATCATTCCCAATGTCTGTACTTCTCTCAACTTTATTAGCCTACGGGAAATTATCCTCAAATTCTGAGTTATTAGCATTAAGGTCTTTAGGCATAAAGATGTCAAGAATTGTGACTCCTGCAATAGCAATTTCAATATTGATGATGGGATTAACTTTTTACTTCAATGATAGTTTAGTACCAATGTGTAATAGGTTAGCCGAAAGCACTTTAAGATCTGGATTAGGAAGTGCATTTACTAGTGAGGTTGGTAAAGATAATATAATGTTCTCAAGATATGGATCAAGAATAAACCCAAAAACGAATCAGCCTACAAAATCTAATACTTATTTAACTCACATTTTTTGTGCTTCTTGGTTTTCAAATAATAAGATGAGTGGTGTTACTGTACTTGATTTTTCAAGACAAGGAATTCAGCAGATATTAAAAGCTAAAAGTGCTTCTTTTGAGAAAAATGCATCTATTTGGACATTTATAGATGGAAATATTGTTTCAATCGATCCTAAAGGTGCTACCACAACAATTAACTTTGAAAAATATAATTACCCATTTTCAGAGGGACCATTAGAATTAGCTCAAGTTCCGAAGGATGCAAACGATATGACCTTAACTCAAGCGCTAAAAGCAGAGAAAATATATAAAGAGACAGGCAATCTTAAAGAAACGAGAAGAATACAAGTAAGAATTCAAGAAAAATTCACTTTACCATTCGCATGTATTGTCTTTGGTTTAATTGGTAGTAGTTTAGGCTCAAAATCAAATCTTAGATCTTCTAGAAGCCAAGGATTTGGATTAAGCGTTATTCTTATACTTATTTATTATGTAATGTCATTTGTATTTAGTTCTTTTGGTGTAAAAGGTATTCTTACACCAATAATTGCGACTTGGCTTCCAGTTTTAATTTCTTTGGGAGGTGGATGTTATTTTTTAAAAAAAGCAAGCTCATAGAAAATATAAGGAGCATAAAAACTTATTCATGTTAAAAATAGTTTTTCCCATAATATAGGAATTAGAAATAGTTTTATAAAATTTATAAGAATGGGTTTTAACAATTGATTTTATAATTTGAACATCTCATTTTTTTTACAATATATATTTTTAAAATGAATTGGATATGAGCATTGGTATATTAAATTATTAATCTGTAAAAATGTTATAAATGGAAGAATTTAAGCCCAAAATTGATCAAATTAATGATGACATTAAACCTACTTGGGAAGATATAAAATATTTATCTGAGAAATTAGTTATTAAACTAGATTGTCCACGATCATTTATTGGAGGTATGTTAAACGCGATAGCTAGTGATTTCACTGAGAATATTAATACACAAAAAAAAGAATCTCAAAGATAAATCTTTTAAAATAAAACAGAAGAAAGATAAATATTTAAATTTAATTCTTTCAAAAATCGAAATTGTTTTTTATTGAATATTCTAATAATTGATTATTTTTCAAAAAAGATTTTAATTTTTTATATTATTAGTGTTACGAATAATTCAAGTGGTAGAAACTCTAACAAGTGAATGGGGAATATTAGTTATTATTCTTTTAAGATTAATAAGTATTATCATACCAATACTGCCTGGTACGTATTGTTTACTAATTTCTGGATACTTATTTGGTTTAGTGAATGGATTAATAATAAGTTGCATTGCTGATTTAATTGCATGTTCTTTAAGTTTTTCCATATCAAGATTTTATGGGAGAAAAATAATTCAAAAAATTATGCCAAAAAGATTACTTAATAAATTTGAATTATTGTCAAAAAATTACCTTGAAAGAAATTTTTTCTTACTTACTGGTTGTCTAATGACAGGTTGGTTTGATTTTGTGAGTTATGGAGTTGGCCTTACAAAATTAAAGTGGAAAACATTTTTTAGTGCATTATTTTTAAGTGTTTTACTTTCTGATTTACCCTTTGTTGCCACCGGTAGCGGTATAAGAAAATTAAAAGATGAAAATATCACTATAAAGCAGATAATTGATGGAGATTTTCCTTCTCTTGACCAAAAGTTTCTAATAGTTTTTATTTTCAGTGCGTTAATGATTTTTTCTATAGGTATTTTTAGCTCGTTTTTGAATAGAAAAATTATCAAAAAGTAATATATTAATAAACTTATTATTTAATTTATTTGATTGATTTTTAGCATAACTGTAAAATTAAGGCAATTAATACATCGAATATGATAGGTAGATCATTAGCTATTCTTCTCGTAGTTGGAATTATTATTTATTATGGGTTAGTTATAACTGGTGCCAATCCTTTATAACTGTTATTGATTATTAATTATACTTATTAATTGTCCAACGAAATCCATTATTTCTATTTTTTTCTCTATAACAAACACCAATCAACTCTCCATTCATTTTTCTTAGTGAACATTCTAATCCATCTTGAGTTTTATAAAAACTAGATGAATTTGAACAAATATTTTTAGCATCATTACCAATTTTTTCTAAAATCATTTGCCATACTTCATCCAAGTGTACATTTTCACTTGTATCAAAATGCATTTGAAATAATAATCACAAAATATTTTAATTTAATAATAATAAGTTTAAAACAATTATTCACTGACTTGAAAGTTTCTCAGGGTCATCTTTTCTAGGCGTAGGTTTCAAACCAAAATCATTCCTTCCTGTGAAAAAAAACACAACAACTAAAGAGAAAAAGCCAAAGATAGCAACACTGTGCATAATTATACATTATTTAGATTACACATTAAAAACTTAAATTGTTTCAGTCAAGAAAAAACATCACGTACTTAATAGCAGAAAATACATAATTAACTTATAAAATTTACTAATAACTAAATAACAGGTCAATTGAATATGTAAAAACGGATTCATTTAAAACTCTTTTACAAATTTTTTATAACAATAAAAACTTTTAAGAATAACAATATCTTTGATGATATCTTAAGGGGAAGAAATAACTATTTGATATTATCTATAAGTATTAGTCTCCATAAATTACTAATATTTTTATTAAAGGTAAAAATAAGATGAATTTACTTTTCATTTTTTAAATTAATAATGAATTTTGTTTTTCTGACTTAGTAATACAATTGGGTAAAAATAATTAGAATAAATTTTAATAAACAATTATAAAAATGGCTGTCTATCAAGACTACAAAATTGAAATTAATTTAAACGAATTAATAGAGAAAAGAATACCTTGCTGCGATATTTTGCATCCTGATCATTGTTTAACAGAAAAACAGGTTGCCGAAATAGCTCATGATATTCGTATGGATATAAATCTTCATGATATTTATAAGCAAGTTGATCAGCATATAATGAGATATGCAAATACTTCAGGAATTGAAAATAAAAATCATTGGATAGAATCTAAGCTACCTGACCTTGATAGAGATACTAAGGATGAAGTAGGAATTGACTTTGATTAATTAAATAACTAATAATTATAAGTAACAATATAGTAAGAAAAGGTTATTTTAAATTTACTGAAGTAAATAGAATTATAATAAGAATTTTAAAATAAATGATAGAATAGACAAAATATATCTTTCCCACTAATTAATAATTAGCTAATTAGGAAATTTAATAGGTAATAATTTATATTCAAATAAGATATTCTAACCCTTTAATTTCACTAAGATCCCATGGTAAAAAAGCAACCTAGCTACTGGTTAATGAAAAGCGAACCAGATGCGTATAGTATTGATACTTTAGAAAATGAAAAACAAACACTTTGGGATGGGATAAGGAATTATCAAGCTAGAAATTTTATGAGAAAAATGGAAATAGGAGATAAAGCATTTTTTTATCATTCAAATTGTAAACCACCTGGAATAGTTGGTTTAATGAAAATAATAAGTAAAAATATAATAGACCCAACTCAATTCGATAAGAATTCAAAATACTTTGATCCAAAATCAAATAAATCAAACCCTAGATGGGATTGCGTAAAGGTACAGTTTTTATTCAAATCTAAAGAAATTATATCTCTACCAGAATTAAGATCTTTATTTAATGAAGAGGAACTTCTTGTAGTTAAAAAGGGTAATAGATTATCTATAATACCAGTCAAAGAAAAAGCTGCTAATTTGCTTATTAATAAATTTAAATGATATTTTAATTATTCCTCAAAATTCATTCCGAACATATTACCAATATATAGTCTTGTTAAATTTCTATTATGGAATCCATTTTGCATTAAAAATCCTGCAATGGCTGCTTGGATGATTCTATATTGATCCCAATTTGGATGTTTATCGATATATTCTTTCATTGCTTGTTGAAGGCTTTCATGAAGTTCGCATTTAAAACTGATAATTTCTCTCTGAGTATTCAAAAGATCTTCATTGAACTCTAAATTATTTTTCTGCATGAGTTAAAATCAAAATATTTAATTAATAAACAGTTTTCATCAAAAATTAAAATAAGTCAATTTATGATTATTTTTCAGTCTCATTTTGTATTAAATTAAGATTATTGTTATAGATAAGCTTTTGAAATTTTTATAGTAATTCATTAAAGTTTTTTCTAATTCAAAGATTTTTAAAATATTTCTTAATTTTTCCACAGGTTCCAATAGGTGATTAGTTTTTCAAATTAAAACTGTGGAAAAGTTGTTAATTTAAAAATTAAAAAAGGGGAATTAAAAAATAAAATTTCCATTTTTATTAATTGTTTAATGCATGGATTCCCACATTTTTCTCATTTCAAAAAATAAATTTTTAGCAATTGATGACGGCCAAAACATTTCAAAAGATCGAGTTTCGTCATTACTTTCAAAAATAATTCTTAAACTCCATTTATTTTTTGCACCTTCTAATTCTGCGTACCATGGCAATCTTTCAAATTCCAAATTGATCAATTCTTCATCCATTAAATGAATTTCTAACTCCATTAATTGATTTATTAGTGTATTTAAGCATTTGAAGAGTGAGAGAAACTCATGATTTTGTAACTCAATAGACCATTGGTTAACACCTATCAAAAAACAATATTTACCTTTTTCAGGATTTCTAATTAATCGCCAATTATCTTCTTCTTTATATTCCACTAACCAGGAAGTAAATCTGGTTGATCTTGTTCATCACTTAATTCTATGATTGATCTCTGAACAGGCTTAATAGTTGATTCATCTAATAAACCATCAAAGTCATCAAATCTTCTTTGCTTAGCTCTAAAAGCAATTTTAACAGTTGTTAAATATCTATTTTTAGATTGCCTTATTAAACTTTCACCTCTTTTAGCAAGATCATTTGAATCAATCCCAGAATTATTTGATATATTCATAAGTTTTTATTTTAATTATACATTAAAATTAGAAAGATTCTTTTTACTTTAAAATTTCAGTTTTAAATAATTTATTGAAGTTAAAATTTCTTTATGGCTGAAAAAATAATTGGAACCCTTTCTATCGATTTAGGAAATACGAATACAGTTATAGCTTTTCAAGGTGAGAAAAGTTCAACACCAATACTTCTGAAAATGCCTTCCATAACAAAATCTCCTGGCATTGTACCAACTGTTATTTGGTACGACGAGGGGGTCAAAAATGAGAAAGCAAAAATAGGTACCGAAGCTTTAAGAATGATTAATGAAAATAATCACGAAGAATATTTATACTCAAACTTTAAAAGATTAATTGGTAATCCAGACGAGAAATATCTAGAAAAATTTTTAAGTCCAGAAGAAGCTGGAGAGAAATTTTTTAAAAGGCTTTGGGAATTTATTCCAGAGGAATTTATTATTAAAAGATTAGTTTTAACTGCACCTATTGATACTTATAAAGGGTATAGGAGATGGCTTGTAAAGATTTGCGATGATTTACCCATTAAAGAAATAGCCTTAGTGGACGAGCCCACAGCAGCTGCAATTGGGATTAATGTGCCTTTTGGCTCAAAAATAATGATTATTGATATTGGTGGGAGTACTATCGATTTGAATATTGTAAAGATCGAAGGAGGTGAGGGTAAATCAGCCCCAATTGCAGAATTGCTAAAATTCAATGGTAAAGATGTTAGTGAAATTTCAAAACAAAAGCTAAGATGCGCTGAAATAATAAGTAAATCTGCCTGTAAATTAGGCGGAAAAGATATTGATAGATGGATTGTTGAATATTTTATGCCATTGAATATAGATAGTAGAAATTTATCAATAGCAGAAAAAATAAAATGTAATTTAAGTGATGAGAATATTAAGCCTGAACAACAATATATTACATCATTTTTTAAGAATAATAATGAAAAGGAGCAATTTAAAATAAGCAAGAAAATAATAGAAGAAATATTAATTTCTAATAATCTAATAAAGCTTCTAAATTATCTATTAAAAAATTTGCTAAATGATGCTAGGGGTAAAGACTGCAGTATTAATGATCTTTTCTCAATAATTCTAGTAGGAGGTGGAACTCAAATTCCATTAATTAGAAATTGGATTTCTTATAAGTTGCCACAAATAACCATAAATTATCCTCCTCCGATAGAATCAATTTCTTTAGGTGCATTAGCTTTAACTCCGGGAGTAAAAATAAAGGATATTTTATCAAAAGGTATTTTGATAAGACTTTTTAATAAAAGAGAAAATAAACATTTTTGGCATCCCATTTTCTACAAGGGTCAAACATGGCCTACAGAGCGGCCTTTTGAACTTGTTTTACAACCCAGTAAAAGTGATCAAATAAAATTTGAAGTCATAATTGGCGAAACAATAGAGAATAATAATTTTGATGTAATCTTTGAAAATGGAATTCCAAAGTTAGCGGAAAGACAAAAAGATGAAATTATAAAAGCTTGGAATAGAAAAGCTTTGATTTTAAAAATAAAAAATCCCGCAAACCTAGGTGAAGATTGCCTAAAGTTATTTTTTTCTATTAATGAGAATTCAAATCTTTTAGTAGAATGGAAAGACTATTCGGATAAAAAAATAGGAGTTGTTAATTTAGGATCAATTTTTAATTAAAGTAATTTATAGCTTTTTTAATTTTTTGGCTAAAAAATTGACATGAGAATTTTGAAATTTTCATAAAAATAAAACATTTTTGCGTAAAATTCTAATAAATAGCTTGAATCAGGCCTGTTCATAGTTATAAATTTTTTAATCAATAATTTTATATAATTTTGCTTCTTAACATCTAGGCTAAAGCCAAGTATTTAATGAGTTCTCATATTAAATTTCTATATATCTCTTTTAACGTCCTGAAATACCAATAAATAATGAACTTAAAATTATTCATAGAAGTATTTCATTTCTTTTCTCTTGATTTGACATCAAATAACAATAATAAATAAGATTCTAATAACATTATTAAATTAGCAAAAGCTAACTAATACAATAATTATTTGTATCAAATTACCTTTTAAAGGTAAGTTAAAGATTGGTTCTATTCAACCAGCAGATAAAATTAAGTATGCACAATATTAAAGAAGCTCAAGTAAATAGAAAAAATACTCCTGAGAGTCCAGTAGTACTAGCTATTCTTGATGGATGGGGACATCGAGAAGAAGTTAAAGACAATGCTGTTAAATGCGCAAATACACCTATAATGGATGCCTTATGGCATGCTTATCCGCATACTTTTATTAGTGCAAGCGGGGCTGATGTAGGTCTCCCTGATGGTCAAATGGGCAATTCTGAGGTTGGACACTTAACAATTGGATCTGGAAGAATTATCCAACAAGAATTAGTAAGAATTACAAACATTGTTAAAAATAATCAACTAAAAGAAGTAATTGAGTTAGAAAAAATTGCTGATAATATTAAAAAAAATAATGGCACTCTTCACATAACTGGGCTTTGCTCTGATGGTGGAGTTCACAGTCATATTGATCATTTATTAGGTCTAATAAAATGGGCTGCTGAAACTGGAATAAAGAAGCTTGCTATTCATGTAATAACTGATGGAAGAGATACACCTGCGCAAAGTGCTTCAAAATATTTATCTCAAATCGAGTCTTGTATATCTAAATTCAAAGTTGGGAAAATCTCTTCTATCTGTGGAAGATATTGGATAATGGATAGAAATCAACTATGGGATAGAACCGAAAAAGCTTTCTTAAATCTAACTGACCCCTCTATTAAAGTTGAGAAAATTAATACTGAAGATTTTCTAAAAAGAAATTATCAAAATAATATTACAGATGAATTTCTTGAGCCTATAAGATTAACTAATGATTTTCTTCAAGACGGAGATAGTTTAATATGTTTCAATTTTCGCCCTGATAGAGCTAGACAAATTATTAAAGCATTGTCAGAGAAAAATTTTTCTGCATTTAAAAGACAACAAACACCCAATTTAAAAATTCTAACCTTCACACAATATGAAGCAAATTTACCTGTAAATGTAGCATTCCCTCCTGAATCACTAAATAATTTCATAGGTCAAGTTGTTTCAGAACATGGTTTAAAGCAATATCGAACAGCTGAAACTGAAAAATATCCACACGTGACTTATTTCTTTAATGGTGGGGTTGAAATCCCCTTAAAAGGAGAAGAGAGACATCTAATCCCATCACCAAGAGTCGCAACTTATGATTTAGCTCCTGAAATGTCTGCTAAAGAACTTACCATAAGTTGCTCAAATGCAATAAGAAGTGGCAAATACGCGTTTATAGTAATTAATTTTGCTAATCCAGATATGGTTGGTCATACAGGTAATATGAATGCTGCAGTAAAAGCTATTGAAACAGTTGATGAATGCTTAGGTAAAATTGTAAATGCAACAGGAGAAATGGGAGGAAGTATTCTTATTACGGCTGATCATGGTAACGCAGAAATGATGAAGGATTCTAATGGTGAACCCTGGACAGCTCATACTACAAATCTTGTTCCGCTCATATTTATAGAGGGTGAAAAAAGAAAAATACCTAATCAGGGTAATGATATTTACTTAAGAGATAATGCAGGATTAGCAGATATTGCTCCAACTTTACTACAATTATTAAGTCTACCTATTCCTAAAGAAATGACAGGAAAATCTTTAATAATGGAAATTGAATTGAAAGACAAGAATAAAGTCTTTCAACATGTTTAAAAAAACAAACTAAAAAAATCATGAGCTCTATAATTACTTGGATTTGGGCATTTTCCGGCTTACTTCTTATCCTTCTTGTTTTATTACATAGTCCAAAAGGAGATGGTATGGGGGGGATAGCCGCAAGTGGCAGCTCTATGTTTACTAGTGCAAGCAGTGCAGAATCTTCTCTAAATAAAGCGACATGGACAGTATTAATAATATTTTTATCACTTGCAGTTGTTTTAAGTGCTGGATGGATCTAATTGTAGGTAATTATTTAAGAATGAAAAAAAAGGGAGTAAGTTTACTCCCTTTATAAAATTAAATCCAAATAATAATTTAATTAATAATCAAAATCTCCTCCCATTCCAGGTGCTCCAGCTGGTGCAGAAGAATCTTTCTTCTCAGGCAAATCAGCTACTATACATTCTGTTGTAAGAACCATACCTGCAATAGAAGCTGCATTTTGTAAACCTGAGCGAGTAACCTTTGCTGGATCGACTATTCCAGCTGATGACATATCAACATATTCACCAGTAGCAGCATTAAAGCCATCATTAAAAGGTTTAGATTTTACATTTTCTGCTATTACAGCACCATTTGCACCAGCATTCTCTGCAATTCTCATAAGAGGTGCAGTAAGTGCTGCCTCAACGATGTTTGCTCCAATTAATTCTTCACCAGAGAGTGAGTTTTCCGCCCAATCTTTAAGTATTGGTGCGAGATGAGCTAATGTAGTTCCCCCGCCAGGAACAATACCCTCCTCAACTGCAGCCTTTGTCGCGTTGATGGCATCCTCTAAGCGAAGTTTTTTATCCTTCATCTCAGTTTCTGTAGCTGCCCCAACTTTTATAACTGCAACTCCACCAGCTAATTTTGCTAATCGTTCTTGAAGTTTTTCTTTATCATAGGATGAATCAGTTTCATCCATTTGTTTTTTAATCTGATCACATCTAGCAGTTACTGCTTTTTCATTACCTTCAGCAACGATAGTTGTTGTTTCCTTATTGATGGTAATTCTTCTACCAGTACCCAACATTTCCAAAGTAGCGTTTTCTAACTTAAGTCCGGCATCTTCTGTGATTAATTGACCATTTGTTAATACAGCCATATCTTCAAGCATCGCCTTTCTTCTATCTCCAAAGCCAGGAGCTTTTACCGCTGCAACATTCAATACTCCTCTTAATCTATTAACAACTAATGTTGCTAACGCCTCTTTTTCAATGTCTTCGGCAATAATAACAAGAGGCTTACCAGTTTTAGCAATTTGCTCTAAGACTGGTACAAGATCCTGTACTAAAGCAATCTTTTTATCGGTTAAAAGAATGTAAGGTTCATCTAAAACGGCTTCCATTCTTTCTGTGTCGGTAGCAAAGTATGGAGAAATGTAGCCTTTATCAAAACGCATGCCCTCGGTAACTTCAAGCTCAGTTGTCATAGATTTACCCTCTTCAAGAGAAATAACTCCTTCTTTGCCAACTTTATCCATTGCGTTTGCAATCATTTGACCAACTTCTTCATCATTACCTGCAGCAATTGTTCCACATTGAGCAATTGCATTGCTATCACTGATAGGTTTTGAATTGTCTTGTATTTTTCCAACTAAAAATTCAGTTGCTTTGTCAATTCCTTTTTTTAAAGTGATGGCATTTGCTCCAGCAGCTACATTTTTTAAACCAGCCTTAACCATTGCGTGAGCAAGAACTGTTGCAGTAGTAGTACCGTCACCTGCAGCATCATTTGTTTTTGATGCAGCTTGCCTAATTAAGGCAACACCAGTATTTTCGATGTGGTCTTCAAGTTCAATTTCTTTAGCAATTGTTACTCCATCATTAATAATTTGTGGAGCACCAAATTTTTTCTCTAAGACAACATTTCTTCCCTTAGGTCCAAGCGTGACTGCTACCGATTCGGCAAGGATATCAATTCCTCGCTCAAGAGCTCTTCTAGCTTGCTCGTTGTAAATAATTCTTTTAGCCATAATAGGCAAATAATTTAATAATAAGTTTTAATAATTTTTGAAACAATAATTTAGCTTACGACAGCCAAAATATCTTTTTCTGAAAGTAAGACGTATTCATCTCCTCCCAATTTAATGTCGGTTCCAGCATATTTGCTGTAAAGAACTTTATCGCCAATACTCACTTCAGGAGTTTGTCGTGAA
>Ga0160422_10001631_pt1 | contig 14024 bp, 15 predicted proteins | sample Fk160mmetaG_FD_108192 | JGI IMG/M metagenome (GOLD analysis project Ga0160422, IMG submission 108192) | Marine microbial communities from the Central Pacific Ocean - Fk160115 60m metaG | ecosystem: Environmental > Aquatic > Marine > Oceanic > Photic zone | place: The Central Pacific Ocean...
AAGATGCATACCAACAAGGAGCTACTAGAAATCTAGAGGCGGGTCGATTAATGGGTGGTCTTGGTCAATCTGTTGGTCAGCTTGGCTCACAGTTTGGTACGCTTGGCGGTCAATACGGGGATTTAGCAGGCACAACCGCAGATATTGGTCGTGTATATTCAGCGTTACAGCCTGCGGATCTTGCGTTTATGACAGGCGTAGGCGAAGCAGAACGTGCGTACCGTCAGCAGATGATAGATACAGCAAGACAAGAGTATCAGCGTCCGACAGAACAAGCGTTGCTACCATATCAGTTTGGCTATGGTGCGCTTACAGGTACACCTTCAGCGGGTATTTATTCACAAACTCAAGCAAGTTATGCGCCTCCTGCTAACCCATTTCTCTCTGGTCTTGGGGCTTACACAACGCTTCAGGGCATTAACCAAGCATCATAAGAGGGCATAAGATGGCAGATCCACTTTCAGAATATCAAAAGCAACTACTAGCTCGTGGCTTGGGTGATACTCTTCAGGGTGAATATGCAAATCCATATGGAATGTTTTCTGGTCCTCCCAAAACAAAATTGGGTGATATTACACGAGGAATTTTGGGTGGTATAGAGAGTGGTGGCGAGTTTCTTCAGTATCTTACAAGTCCAAGAGAAGGTGGTCTTCCTAGAGAAATAACTGACAACGTTATTGAGTATTTAGGAAGCCCATCCGAATATATTAAAGAACAAAAAAAACAATCTCCAGAATATTTAGGTGAGTTCAGTGGATTTAACAAACCTCCAAAATTATCTGAACAAAAAATGGCGAATATCTTTTCAGATGTAGAGGCAAGAGCTGATGATAAATTTGATTTATTTAAAAAACTTTCTAAATTAGATGTAAATTTTGTTGATCCTTCACTAGCTGAAGCTAATAAAAAACAGACAAAAATTTCACAAGATAAAACAACTGAAGATAAAATGTTAGCTGCATCAGGGGCTTTAGACGCTACTTATTCTGATAACGTTGCACCAAAAAAACCAAAAGAAGATGAAATAAAAGATTTGTTTATGAGTGGTGTTGATGAATATATGAAGGTTTTGGGCAAAGAAGTTCCACCTGAAATAAACAGAGAAGAAGCTCTTAAAAAATATAAAAATGAATTTGCAGAGGCTACAGGAATAAATATCAGTGGCAAACCAGATACGAGTGCCGCTTTGATGTCTCTTGGTCTCGCGCTCATGCAGAATCGAGCGGGAAGTGGTTTTAACGTAGGGAGAATATTAAGTGAAGTGGGTAAGGCAGGCGAGAAAGCACTGCCAATGTTTCAAGAAGCTAAAAAAGAAGCTAAAGCGGCTACAGCGGCAGCGGGTAAGTATGCCCTTCAAATGATAGAATCAGATGAAGATGCTAGAGAAGCAATTATTGCATCTAATCAGGCACTTAAACAAGAATTGGCTCTTGCAGATATAGAACATAAAAACAAAATGGAGCAACAATATCAAAAAGCAGTATTAGATGGAGATAGTGCTAAAGCTGCTAAAGCCTTGGAAAAATTAGGCGATAGAACTATAAGAATTGGTTCCAAAGATTTAAAATTAAAAAGAGGAACAGATGAATCAAGTGGTGGTAGGGTTGTTTGGCAAGACCCTGTTGGTGATGTAAGACAAGTTGCTCAAGCATACAGTAAAACTGTAAAAGGTTTAAACAGTCTTTCAGAAATGAATGATTTGTTAATGTTAATGAAAGATGAATCTGAAGGTGAGCTTGGTGGAACAGCAGGACAAGCAGTTTTAGATCAAGCAAAAAGAGTTGCTAAATCAATTGGAATGCCGATTGGTGAATTTACTGGTGGTGAAGACGTTTCTCCTAGAGAGCAATTTGAAAGAAAATCCACTGCTTTAATAGCTAATTTTAAAAGATACCTTACTTCAGAAACTGGAAATGGTATTTCTACATATGACGTTACGCAGATTGAGAAGGCATTAGGAAAATTAACAACATTTGGTGATGTTGATGGCGCATTAATGGCGATTAGTGAAATTACTCCTATGTTTACATCTTCTTTAGAAACCCTTGAAAACGAAGTTGAACTTTTTAGTGATAGAAGAGAGTATAGAACAGGAGATGTAGGGTCTGAACAATACAATAGAGTAATGGAATTTTTTGGTAAAGAATTTGGTAAAACAAACCTTATTCAACCAACTCAAATTACAAGAGATGATGGCACTGTAGTCACTGAATATGATGTGAGTTATTAAAATGGGAGTAGTTAAAGTAAACACTAATAGGGGTGTTCTTAATTTTACAATAAAAGGTGATACCCCAACTCCTGTTGAACAAATGAGGATTCAGAGGATTTTAAGGGAACAATCATTAAAAAATACAAAAACTTCTGAACGTAAAAAAGACGAACAATTGTTCGATTATAAAACTGGTATAAAAGATTTAGATTTACGCCGTGCCCTTAGCAGAGCAGACAATAAACAAGAAGAGGAATTAGTTCTTAAAAGTAAAGGACTTTTAGAAACAGATTTTACTCGTGATAGAAGAGGTAAATTAGCTCTTACACCATCTGGCGCAGAAAAATTTGGAGTTAAATCTGACAAAAATGTTTTAATTGATGAGCGTGGTTTTAGCCGTGCAGACTTTGCTGATTTATCTAGCCTTGGTCGTGAAATTGCAGGTGGTGTTGCGGGTGCTTTGGCAGGTCAAGCGGCGATACCCATACCGATTTTAGGAGCCGCAATAGGTGCAGGACTTGGTACAGGTGGCGCAAAGCTTATTGAAGAAGGCCAAGAGGTTATAGAAGGAACTCAAGGTCAGGAAGCAAAAGAAGTTTTTAAAGACGCTGCGGTAGAAGCCGCTATAGGTGCAGCAGGCGAAGGTATATTTGGAACTATTGGTAGTCTTTTTGGTAGAGTTTTTAAAGGAAGACCAGGCGGTGATTTAACTCCTCAACAATTAACTGCGGCAGGTGAATCTTTAGAAGAAGGAATTACACCTACTTTATCACAAATAGGGGCATCTCCTTTGATAGCTAGACAACAAGCTATGGCTGAAAAAGTTATGAAGACCTCCAAACGTCTCAGAGATAACCATGAAAAGATACTTGAAAAAATTACTAAATTTCGTGGTGACTACGGAGCCGCTAACGCTGAAGATGCCGCAGATGTTCTAATATCAGCAGCTAAACGAGGCAATAGAAGTATTGAAAAAACAGAAAAAGAAATAACCAAAAGTTTAGTAAAAAATTTAAGAGAAGCTAATGAAGCTCTTGGAGCGGCTACTTTAAAAGACGAAGCAATTGATGAGGATTTGTATAAAATAGTCAGAGACTCCTATAAACTATTTGATGAACAAATGCAAAAAGAATTTGCGGTTATCAACAAGTTGGTTGATGATGCAACAGGTAGTATTGCAGCTTTTGATATGAGAGCTATTAAGGCAGACGCTAAAACTAGACTCGATCAATTTACTGGAGTTAGTACAGGCAACCAAGCAATTGCAAAAAATATGTTACAAGATATAGCTAATTTGCCAAATAAGGCATCTTTTGCACAAATATATCGTGCGAGAAAAAATCTTAACGACACTTGGTTATCTAGATATGGCTCTTCAAACGTAAATGATGTTAAGAAAAAATTTCTTGATCGTCTTGATGATAAATTAGATATTAAAGAAATTAATAAAGCATTAGACAGAGTTTCTTTACGAGACTTATCTAGTGAACAAAAAGAATTGTATAAAGCGGCATCTAGACAAATTGTTCCTGCCCGTGCTGCATTCAAAGAAGGCATAAAAGAGTTTGAAGCTTTAAGTGGTAAATTAGGCATTAGAAAGCTTGTGGCTGATGTAAAAGGGGAAAAAACTCCAGACTTTAGTGGAGCCATGACAAGCATAATTAAAAACAACAATCCAAGACCTTTAAAAGAAGCGGCTAAAGCTGTTTCTCAAAGAAATAAAAACTTTGAACCAATTCGTGAAAGACTTGCAGGCGAATGGATGCGTCAAGCATTTCGTGACTCTGTAAAAGAAAATGCGTCAGGTAATTTTAGTGCGAAGATATTTAAAGAACGTTTAGAAAACTTAGGAACTACGGGAAAAGAATTATTTGGAGAGCAAAAGTTAGCTGAAATAAAAAAATTAGCCGAACAAATGTCCGTAATAAATTTATCTAGATTGTCTGATGGTATGGTGGATGATTTAATTTCTGCTGGAGGAGATACCTCTGCGGTAAATTTATTAAGATCTTTAAAAACAGTTGCAGATGAAAAAGCCGCGTTAGATAAAAGTAGGGCTTTTAAACAATTACAAGATGGTTCTATTACTGCTGAATCAGCGGCTGAGGTTATTGCTTCAGGAGCAACAAAAGACACAGACGTTGTAAAACTTATGAAGTTTTTTGATGACCCAGAAGATTTAACTAAAATCAGATCTTTTTATGTAGATAATATAATTGGAGATTTTGGAGATTCTTTTTTAACAGACCCTAAACAATTTAAATTATTTGGAGATCGTCTTCAAAAAGAATTTAAGACAGGAAAATTAACAACCATCTTTGGAAAAGAGATGGCTGATGACATGAATAAATTTGGTCGTATTCTTGTTTTTAATTCAAAAGCCGCAGAGGGCGGTGATCTTGTTGCAGCTAATATTGCGGCAAGTCCTTTAGAAAATATTGGTAAAATTGCAAGATTAGGCATATTTGGTCGTGTTTTATCTTCAGCCCCTCAATACAAATCAATTACCAACCAATATGATAAGCTAACAAAAGGCGCATCACCTAAAACTAAAGCTCAGGTTTTAGGTAATCTTTTAGCTCAAGCTTTTGGATCTGCTGCTGCACAAACACCTCTTCAGGTAATACAAGAGGGTGCAGAAGAAGGTGCCAAACAAGTGTCTTCAATTATTGAAAGCGCACAAAGACAGCCTAAAACAACGCCGCCTCCAACTCCAGTTCCTCAAGTTTTGCCGCCAATAAAAACTAGTTCTGTAAATCAAACGTCAAACATTAGACAAAGGGCAAGAGAAAACCCCGCAGTTGCAGCAACACTTCTAGGCGGTCTTGGTAGCGCGGGTCTTCTTTAATTATCTACAACTGCGGATAAACCGCCAACAATTGCTGTAGCTCTTTTTCGTGTGCGATAAGGGGGTTGATTTGATTTTTTCAAATTCATTTTTTCATATGCTTCATCAACTAGAATCGCTAGTTGTGTTGAAATGTTTCGGCGTTCTACATGTGCCATATGCACAACCTTTTCGTAAGTATCCGTATTAACACCTATAGACTTGTATTTAGGTGATTTAGCCATTAGTATAACTCCCATAATGTACTTAAACTTAACATATAATCCCAAAACAAAAAGGTCAAGACCCAAGTACGGCAACAAGAAAACTGTGGTTGACGGAATAAAGTTTGACTCTAAATGGGAATCACAACGTTATCTTTATCTAAAGTCTTTAGAAAAAGCAGATCGAGTAAAGAATTTAGAACTACAGCCAAAGTTCATAATCTCTGTAAATGGACAAAAGATTTGCACATACATAGCCGATTTTAAATATGACAGAGAAGATAAAGACGGTGTTTGGGAACATATTGTTGAAGATGCAAAAGGTGTGGAAACCCCTGAATTTAAACTAAAAAAGAAGCTTATGAAGGCTGTTCATAACATTGATATTTACCTTTCCAAAAAAAAATAGTTGACAGATATTCTTTTAATTCCTAAGTTTAGGGTTCTAGATTTAAAGGAATATTATTATGGACAGTACAAAACTGCTCAGTGAAAGAGATGAACTTAAAGCGCATATTAATTCGCTAAAGAGTGAACTCAAAGATCTTGAAGAGCAAATCAAAGACATTTTTTATACCCAGGCTCGTGATGCATTACGCGCAGACGGTAAAGATTTTGGCACCACACACATGATTGCAGGTAATCAAAAGCTCAAAGCTAAGATTACAAAAAAAGTTGTGTGGGACCAGGATGAATTAGGCAGTGTGTTAGAGGCAATGGCTCCAGAAGACGCACGGCACTATGGAAAGCTTACGCTTGCAGTTGAAGAGCGTAAGTATACAACAGCACCACCCGCTATCAAATCGTTACTTGAACCTTGCCGTAGCGTTGAAGTTGGTGGATTTACAGTGGAAGTGGATAATTAATATGAGTTTACAAATTATATCTGCTGAACAGCGTCTTGCAGAAAAGCGTGGTCACAAGATCGTGATTTGCGGTGCAAGCGGTGTTGGCAAAACAACATTGGCTCGAACATTAGAGCCACACTCAACACTGTTTATGGATTTGGAAGCGGGGGATGCAGCGATTGAAGGATATGAGATTGATGTAATCCGCCCCAAAACATGGGCAGATTGTCGTGACTTTGCGTGTTATTTAGGAGGGCCAAACCCCTCTTTAGCAGAGGATCAACCATATAGTGAAGCGCATTATGATAATGTGTGTCAGTATTTTGGTGAGCCAGAACAGACGATCAACAAGTATGAAACTCTGTTTATTGATTCTATTACGGTTGCCGGGCGATTGTGTTTTCAATGGTGTACGCAGCAACCTGACTCAAGATCAGACAGAACAGGAAAGCTAGATACTCGTGCAGCGTATGGTTTGCATGGTCGCGAAATGATGGGGTGGCTTACACAGCTACAACATATTCGCTCAAAGAACGTGGTCTTTGTTGGTATTTTAGATGAAGTAACCGATGATTATGGACGCAAGCAGTATGCGTTACAGATCGAAGGGTCTAAAACTGGCAGAGAACTACCAGGGATCGTGGATGAAGTGATTACGATGGCTGTGATGGCGGGAGACAACGGCCCATATCGTGCCTTCATCTGCGGTGCCTTAAACGAGTGGGGCTATCCTGCAAAGGATCGTTCTGGTAGGCTTGATATACTTGAAGAGCCACATCTTGGTAAACTATTAAATAAAATGAGTGTGGGCGCACCACAGGCGGAAAGACCGCTTAATTTTGTAGATCCAAACACTCAACATTCTAGAGAAGGAGAAGTAGTAAATGCTTAATTTAAATAATGCAAACGTATCAGAAGCTCCACAGATGGAGCGTACATTAATTCCTGCGGGTACAGTATGTCGTGCGGTGATTTCAGTAAAGCTTGGTGACATTGAGATCCCAGAGTTTGGAACAGGTCATTGGTTCAAGGCTTCACAGTCTTCTAAGGCAAAGTGGATGGAGCTAGAGTTTACAGTCATTGGCGGCGACCATGACAGACGTAAGTTCTGGGATCGCATCTTTGTTGATGGTGATAAGCTTGGCAACAGTGGTATTCCACAAGCTAAAGAGATTGGTTTATCAACGCTCAGAACAATCATTGAGAGCGCATTCAATATCGTTCCAACTGATGTTTCGCCCGAAGCACAAGCTCGTAGACAGATTCAAGGCGTAAATGACTTGAATGGTATGGAGATTTGCGCTAAGGTCGGCATCAAGAAAGGTACTAATGGTTATTCGGATCAGAATAAGTTGACCGCAGCCATTACGCCTAACCAAAAGGACTTTATCCCTTCTGGTCAAGTGCCAATGTCTCAGACACCTGCCGCAGCGCAGCAATTGGCACAACCACAGCAACAGTCACAGACCGTAGCAAGTGGTGCAGTACCAAGTTGGGCGCAACGATAGCTAGCGGCACAGGTTTATTCCACCTGCTAGACCACCGAAGGGGAGCGGTGGGCCAAATACTCCCCCTCTTTTCTAGATCAATGGAGTTCCCAACATGTTATTGCGCCCTTATCAGGAGGCCGCTGTTAGTGATGCATGTAAAGCATTAGACAAACACGGTAATACAATTGTTGTAGCACCTACTGGAGCAGGTAAGACGATTATGCTCTCCGCGCTCGTAGGTGAACGTTACAAAGACGGTAAAAAGATTTTGGTGATGCAACACCGAGATGAACTTGTAGATCAAAACAAGTCCAAGTTTGAGCGTATCAACCCATATATCACAACAAGCATCGTAAACGGCACAGTCAAAAATTGGGATGGCAATACAATCTTCTCGATGGTGCAGACAATCTCACGCGAGAGAAACCTAAGAGATCGTCCAAAATTTGACATGATTGTGGTGGATGAAAGCCACCATGCAGCAGCCGATACATATTTAAAAGTTATTAACGCAGTGAAAGAAGACAATCCAGACGCAGAGATTGTTGGCTTTACTGCGACACCGAATCGTGGCGATGGCAAAGGGCTACGCAGCGTTTTCAATAATTGCTCACATCAGATTGAAATCACAACATTGATTCGTGAAGGATTTCTAGTGCCACCTAAATCATATGTGGTTGATTGTGGTGTAGGGGATCAGCTTAACAACGTATCTCGTAAAGGTAACGACTTTGATATGGAGCAAGTCGAGGCCATTATGAACCACAAAGTCATTAACGATAAAGTTGTGACAGAGTGGATGGATCATGCGGATGGTCGTAAGACCGTTGTGTTTTGTAGCACAATTAAGCATGCGGAAGATTTATTAGAGTCTTTTGTGGAGTACGATGTTGATGCAAGGCTTGTAACTGGCGACACACCAAAAGATGAAAGAGCCGAAACACTACATGAGCTTGCCTACGGTGATCTTGAAGTAGTTGTGAACGTTTCGGTATTGACTGAGGGCTTTGACGCTCCCCCTGTTTCTTGCATCGTTCTTACAAGGCCATGCTCACAAAAGGGTACGATGGTTCAGATGATTGGTCGTGGGCTACGCACGATTGACCCAGAAGAGTTCCCAGGTGTTGTTAAAACAGATTGTGTGGTTCTTGACTTTGGCACAAGCGTCCTTACGCATGGGTCTTTGGAAGATGCGGTTGACTTAGATGATCGTGAAAAAGGTGAAGCACCTCTGAAAGAATGTCCAGAGTGTGAGTCTCCTGTTCCTATGGGCGTTCAAGAGTGTCCAGTGTGTGGGCATCTTTTTGAGTCAGAGAAAGAAGAAAAGGCAGAGCTATCTACATTTACCATGACGGAATACGACTTGATGCAAATGTCACCTTTCCGTTGGATTGATTTGTTTGGTGATGGCAGCTTGCGTATGGCGACAGGTTTTGAGGGGTTTGTCGGTGTGGCTAATACATCAAAGCTATCAGTTGCTTTTGGTAAGCACGGCAGAGGCAAAGTTCGTATTCTTGCCGTTGGTGGTAAGCCACAAGCTACCGCAGCCGCAGATGATTTCTTGCGTGAGATTGAAGATGGAAGTGCAGCGAAGAAAACCAAACGTTGGTTAGATCAAAACATTACAGAGAAACAACGTGAGCATCTGTCAAGACAGGGATTTGAGATTGGGTTTATGGATTTTTCATGGACTAAATATACAGCAGCTTGCATGTTAAGCTTTCTTTGGAATCGAACAGCAATTGAACAAGCGGTGGAGGCTTACCTATGATAAATTGGGCTGTTTACGATGAGGGAATGAAGATTTGGAAAGACGGTAAACTCATGGCGATTATCCCATGTTCACAATTTAAGTACATTTTATCTGATTTGGCGTTATGGTTAAGAGATAACGACACAGAAAGGCAAGAGGATGGCTAGGTTTGAGATGATTTTATCAATAGCCAAGCGTAGCAGTGAAAGAGAATTATACACAGAAGAAACTAAATACGTTTGTTTTTGTAAAAACCTTAAAGACCTGAGAGAGATTACAGATACAGCAAACGAAGTTATTCAAGATGAGTTAGAAGATTCTGAAGAAGGCGAAGTTTTGTTCGGGTCAGCGGATGTCATTGTAAACGATCTTACAATTTTGATGCTGCAATACACAAACAATGAACTTCCAAAGAAAGAAATAGATGAGATTATTGATTTATTAACAGAGCAACAGGGAGCAATGCACTAATGGAAGAAAGAAAGCCAATAGAAGAACTGGCATTTATATTAGGAAAGTTCGGGTGGGAAACCAGATTTTGTGATCTATCAGAAGATCAGGTTCATACGCTCATATTCGGATTACAAGAGGCAATAAAACTATCAGCGGAGATTGACATTGGGAAGCTCGAAGAAAATTACTTTAAGTCAACGGGCGCTTGGCCCCATACAAGCATCCCATTCTGATCCAGTAATTGAGGCGATAGCAGAAGCTGTAGATCAAGGAATTGTTCGGGTTAATGAGCGAAGAGAACGGCGGAAATACCTGGGAGCGTCAAGTATTGGCGATGAGTGTAGCCGTAAGATACAGTATCGCTACCTAAATTATCCTCAAGATGAGAACTCTGGCTTCAGCGCACAGACGCTACGCATCTTTGAGTTTGGTCACGGAATAGAAGATTATGCAGCCAAATGGATAAAGGATGCAGGCTTTGATCTCAGGACAGAAGATAAGATGGGAGAACAGTTTGGGTTCTCAATCGCTGATGATGAAATCAAAGGTCACATAGATGGTGTGATCTGTGACGGTCCTGTTGACATGTGTTACCCCTCATTGTGGGAGAACAAGTCAGCAAAAGATAGTAAATGGAAAGCCTTTCAGCGCATGGGCGTGGCAAAGGCAAACCCAACGTATGCAACGCAGATCGCTCTGTATCAGGCTTATATGGAGCTAACAGAATGCCCCGCGTTGTTCACAGTCGTAAACAAAAATACGTCTGAAATATACTATGAGTTAGTGCCTTTTGATAGAGACTTAGCACAAGCAGCAAGTGATAAGGCAGTAAATATCTTGACTGCATCGAAAGCAGGTGACATTCTACCTCGCATAGCTCAAAGCAAAGATTTTTATCTTTGTAAGTTCTGTGAGTTTAGGGAGACTTGTTGGAAGGGTGAATAAAATTAGGGGTCAGCACCGTGTCAATGCTAACCCCCTGAAGTGGTAAATACGAGTATAAGGACAATATAATGTCATTAAGAGTAGTTGGCAATACAATATATGGGGGCAACCAAAAAGATTTAGTTGCTGAGATTACGGAGAAAGTTCCGTCATATGTACAGATTGAAGCACTAAAGAATGCCTACCCAAACGGAAGAGTTGTTCGGAATGAGTTTTATCTTGGCTCATTGGCAGGCGAAGCGGGGCAATCTCTTAAAATAAACATTGATCCGTCAAGTCCAAACTTCATGCGCGGCATGGATTTCAATAGTGGTGATGGGATTGGGGGCATATCCAAGATATTAATGGAGGCTTACAGGTGGAAAATCACCGATGTAGCCGAACATTTTGCTACATTCTTGGATCAACCTCAGGCAGAAGCGCCGATGAATCCAATTAACCCGAACAAGTTTAACGACAGCCAGGGAGAACAACCCGAACAAGTTAAGCAAAGACGGGTCATTGATAGCAATACACCGCACGATGGCGAATATTTCTACCTATCAACTGATGGAGAAGTCCTCGTAACAGTGCGAAGATATATAGAAAGAGATGCTGCGGGTGAAATTGTTCGGGATACGGACGGCAATGCGAAGAAGGAATTTCGCCAGTTCCCACGTTTGCCTGAAACCAGACCGCTTTATAACCTCCCTGACATTGCCCAATCAGATCGCGTGATATGGGTTGAGGGTGAAAAGTGCGCAGATGAGCTAACAAAACAAGGATACACGGCTACTTGCACTATCGGTGGCGCAGGGATGCTATCTCGTAATACAAAAGACAAGTTTGATTTCTCCCCATTGCAGGGAAAAGAACTAATAATCTGGCCTGACAATGACGATGCAGGTCGAAAACTATCCAGAATAGTTCAAGAACTAGCACAGAACGCGGGTGCAAAATCAATCACTATGCTTGTGCCACCGAAGGGTAAGCCTAAGAAGTGGGATGCTGCTGACGCGATTGAAGAAGGTTTTGACATCTCAAGCTTTCTCAACGCGCCTGTGCATAAGGTAAAGAAGTCATTATCTCTCAAAAATCAGAACTTACTTATCACTCAGCAGTTTGTTGGGGTAGCTCCAGAACAGAAGTTTTTGATTGGAGATACAATACCGCTTGGAGTGCCAGTGGTATTTGCGGCCGCAGGGGATAGCGGTAAGGGTATGATGACGCTTGATCTAGCAATGAAGGTGGCATCAGGCGATGGTATGCAAAACGCTTTCGGTGGTTTGGTTGCCAATCATGGTACATCAATTGTCTTATCAGCGGAGGATGACAAGGACGAGATCCATAGGAGGATCAGTAGACTCGATCCCCTGAACAAACGTTCGGGTTATGCGCATGATTGTATCATTGTGCCGCTGCCAAATGAAGGCGGTGTGTTTCCAATTATGATGAAAGTGGACAATACATATGCAACTTCTCCAGAGTTTGAAAAAATATACGAAGAAATGTTAGAGATAGAAGACCTAGCATTGATCGTTATTGATCCAATGGCATCATTTGTACACGCGGATGTAAACGCTGATCCCGCTGCTGGTGCAGCATTTATGGGTTTGTTGGCTCAAATATCTACAGAAACAGGCGCAACAGTCATGGTAAACCACCACATGGCAAAAGTAAGCGATAACGATTTCATTGATTCGCCAGAGAAAGCTCGTAATAAAATCAGAGGTACATCTGCGATTGTGGACGGTGTGAGGTGTGCGTTCTCTGTATGGCAAGTGGATGAGCCTACGGCTAAGTCACGTTGTAAGGACTTACAAGTGCCATACACAAGAAACGCTGTGTTTGACGGTGCAGTGGTAAAAGCAAACGGCCCTGCAAATCGAGAGATAAGACACTTTATTCGTAACCCAGATACTGGTCTGTTAGAAGATAAGAGTATAGAGATACGAAATTTTGCCATGTCTCAAACTGTCCGAGAAAGAATAGAGTATGTCTTTAACTTTATTAGAGAGCGAGAAGAGCGTGGCATCCCTATTACTAAGGGTGGTATGCATGATGGTATTTTTGAAGCCGTAAAAGCAGCACCAAATGATGATATTAATGCAGGAAACCTTAAAGGTATAGGCGATAGTACACTTAAAAAGGCAGTAACCTCACTACAAAACGATGGGCGTATTGACCAATTTAAGCGAGGCAAAAATAGCCCTCGTAAGTGGCTTGGTGTTGTTGGGGGGCAACTAAATCAAGAAGAAGATATGCTTGACTAGTACGGGATATTATGCTAACTTTAGCAATTATTCTAGAAAAAGGAGAAATAAATGATTACAGTATTTGAAGATAGACAACCAACGCTTGAAGAAGCGCAGAAGATTGTCGGAGGTTATGTGGAGATGGTACGCTCTCCATCAGAACCAGATTGGCAAATCTTGGTAAACGAAGAAGGGCTGCTCGATGGTTTGCCGTTCAACAAAGAAGCCACAGAATTATGCGGGACAGGCATTGTCGGTCATGCAATTATTCTGAAAGGAGATGCTTTGTGGACGTAGAGATACAAGCAATAATAAAGCAGCTTAAAAGAAAAGCCCATGTTTTAATCCTTGATGGGGATAGCGTGGGCTTTTTTAGTGGGAAACAAAGAGGTGAAGAAATGTTCGCCTTATTAGAAATGTTGGAAAGAGCATTGGAAAAGAAAGATGCTTAGACATGTTGATTTATGTTCGGGTATTGGTGGCTTTGCGTTAGGTTTTCAGTGGGCAGAGCTAAGTAAACCAGTATTGTTTTGTGATATAGAACCCTGGAGCCGAAAGATATTAGCCAAGCATTGGCCTGATGTGCCAATTGCAGAGGACGTAAAGGAGTTAGCAAATGACCCAAATGGACTTATTCCAGACTGTGACATCCTCACAGCAGGATACCCCTGTCAGCCTTTCAGTGTTGCCGGGCAGCGCAGAGGCACAGAAGATGACAGACACATCTGGCCTTTCATTTTTACCATTATTAAAGCCAAGCGACCCTCTTTTTGCGTTTTCGAAAATGTTTTTGGGCATGTCTCTATGGGCCTCGACCAAGTGTTATCTGACTTGGAAGGGGAAAGCTACGCCGCGAGGCCGTTCGTTGTTCCAGCTTGTGCCACGGACGCACCTCACCGAAGAGACAGACTTTGGATCATCTGAAGAAATGTGGGCGACTCCGAGAGCAGCCGACAGGAAGGAAGGACGGACGCGGAAGGAGAAGGGGCGGGGGATAAGCAGGAGAACGGCCTGGGTGTTCGGGGGGAACCAGGCGGA
>Ga0160422_10001632_pt1 | contig 13986 bp, 12 predicted proteins | sample Fk160mmetaG_FD_108192 | JGI IMG/M metagenome (GOLD analysis project Ga0160422, IMG submission 108192) | Marine microbial communities from the Central Pacific Ocean - Fk160115 60m metaG | ecosystem: Environmental > Aquatic > Marine > Oceanic > Photic zone | place: The Central Pacific Ocean...
ACTTGTAATAGCACTTTCGTGTATTAAAATTGGAAATATTAACATGGCATACGGAAATATTCTTGGAAGTAACTTATTTAATTTTCTAATAATGTTTATTACAAATGTATTTATTACCGAGACCTTTATTTTAGCAAATATTTCATCTAGAAATAATATTTCGTTGCTCTCAATTCTATTACTTTCATTAATTTTAATTATATTAATTAAAATCAAGAATATTAAAATTATTAGAATAATGAGTTTTTCAATATTTTTTATATATTTGTTAACCTTAAGTTTTATATAACAAATCTTTTACAATAAATTCATTTCTTATGAGTCCTATTAAAACAAATAATAATGAAAAATAAGGATAAAAAAAACTCAGCTGGATTAACATTAGTTGAAGTATTATTATCAATAGTAATATTAAGTATTGGGGTTTCAACTTTGATGCTAGCTACAAATAGATGTTTAACCGTTATCAAAAGAGCACAGAATCGAGATATTGCTCAGAATTTGATTCGTCAAATTAATACCGATCATCCAATAGTAAAAATTGACTTAGATGAAAAAATTGAAAATGGTGATTTTGAAAAATTTGAAAATTTTTTTTGGGAGAGAGAAATTTTATTTGCTGATTTAGAAAACACACCAGGGTTATTCTTGATAAATCTTACTATTTCATGGTTAGAAAAGGGAAAGAATAGTAGTGAAACAATAAGTTATTACATCTATGCACCAGAAGCGGAAAGCGTTTCACGTAAAATAAATTAAATGAAAAAGGGTTTTACATTAATAGAACTAATTGTCTCGATTGTTATACTAACTATTGCGTTAGGTATTTCCTATCAAGCATTTTATAGTTCAATGAGAAGTTGGAAATATAGTACAAATCTTTCTGAAAGCTTACATCAAGGAGATTATTTCGTTAATAAAATTTCATCGAATCTTAGATCGATGAAGTTTTTTAAAAATGAAAAAAAAATCTATGAATTTATTTATGAAAATAATGAAATCAATGGAATTCCTGCAGATTTAATTAGTTTTGTATCAACGAAACAAAATATTATGCCAAATAATAATATTTTAACTAATCAGCCATGTAGAATTATTTTATTTATTGATACCAATGATAATGGTGATAATTCATTATATGCCTCATTTCTACCAGTTTTAATTAATCAAGATGAATATTTTGAAATGTTTAATGTTGAAAAATATTTAATTTCTAAAGCCGTTCAAGGCTTAGAGATTAAATTTTGGGATGAAGAGAATGAAAATTGGGAAGAGAATTGGGAAGAAGAAAATAATATTCCAAAAAAAATTTTCTTAGAACTGTATATTAAAGTCGATAAAAGTGAAGATCATCAAATCTATTCAAGAATAATTGAAATTCCGGTTTCAGAAGGAAAAAATAATCCCCTTTTATCACCAACAGTTAACCCTCTAAATTTAAATAATGAGTAAAGAAAAATAAAATTTATGAAAAGTTTAAATAATAAAAAAGGAGTAGCCCTATTAATATCCCTTTGGATATTAATAATTTTATCTCTTATTGTTGGTTCTATAGCTATTGAAATGAATATTGAAGGATTGTTATTATCAAAAAAAAGAAAATCATTTAATTCAGAAGTTTTAGCATTGTCCGGTATTGATTACGCTCGAGCAATTATAGAAATGAATAATAAGGCTAATGAACTTGAAATTAATGATACTGAAGACGATTTTATGAAATCAGCACTTTACGTGAAAAAGGGATTAAAAAGTTCTTGTTCAGTTTCAATTACCAATATGGGTTCTTTTGACATAATAATTGAATCCGCAGAAACAGGTAGAAATATAAATAAACTTGATCGCTATCAATGGTCAGAAATTTTTGAAATGGCTAATATTCCATCTTCTTCTTGGGATGAATTAATTGATTGTCTTTACGATTGGATTGATGAAGGCGATTTACAAAGATTAAATGGTGCGGAATCTGACGATCCATACTATGAAGAAAGATTTTATCCTGTAAAGAATGCACCACTTGATAGTGTAAATGAATTACTTTTAATCAAAAATTGGAATGAAGATATTTTATTTGGAAAAAAAGAAGATGAATTTGGAGATGAAATAATTGGTATTGCTGATTTGTTAACGGTTTGGGGAGATGGAAAAGTAAATCTCAATACAGCTTCAACAAATCTGCTATTAAGCTACGCAGAGTATGAGGATTGGGAATTATCTAATATAATAGAATCTAGAATGGGACTTGATGGAGTTGAGAATACATTAGATGACGGAATTAAATCTATCGATGAAGTTAATGCAGATTCATCTAAATTTAAATTACAAAGTGAATTACTTAAAGTGACTTCAATAGGAAAATGTGGTAACAATAAATATAGTATAGAATGTATAATGAAAATTGAAGGTAACAAACCTCGAATAGTTTTTTGGAATGAAGAAATTTAAAATAAATAACAAAGATAAGATAATTTCTATTATATGTCCTACATTTAATGGAATTGAATGGATAATCGTCAGAAATAGTGAAAAAGAAAAAGAAATTATTGATAAAGGATTCTATGAATTTGATTTTGACGAATTTAATAAAATATTATCTCTAAAAGAATTGCCAAATATTTTAAAAGAGAAAATTACTGGAAATATTTATATATCTATTCCGACAAATAAAGTACTTCTAATTAATAATACCTACCCAACACTTAAATCTTCTGAAATAAACCAAATAGTTAAAATACAAATTGACAAAATATCGCCTTATCCAGCTGATAAATTAGTATACGGAAATGAAATTATAGAAAACAATGATGAATCTTCAGATGTAATAATGATGGGTGTTCATAATGATATAATTTCAATTGCTGAATCTTACTCAACAAAAAAATTAAATCTTTTAAGTATAGATTGTAGAGTATTTTCTTGGATAGAATTAATGGGTGGAATAATAGATGATTCTGATTTTCAAAATCAAATATTAATTATTGATGATTCAATAGACTTGGTTATTTTATTTTTCAAAAATAAAAAAATTAAATTAATAAGACCACTTTTTCTTGAAATTGACAAATCAGATTTTATTTCCGAATTAAGTTATGAAATAAATTATTCATTACAATCACTTGGTATTAAATCAAATGAATTTGACAAAATTTCAATTTGGAATCATTCAAGTTGGGAGAATATAACCATTAATGAAATCAATAATAAAACAAACATAATAGTTGAACAATTTAATTTAGAAATACTTGGAAAAATATCTGAAGGCATGCTTCAAAGAATCAATAAAAAAAATATTGTAAACTTCCTTCCAAAAAAAATTCACGAAAAGCAACAACAAAAAATTATTTTTAATAAACTTAAATTTTATGCAATTAGTGCATCCCTCTTATTATTAATTATTTTACTATTTTTTGAAATTAACTATGGAATAAGGTCAAATAAATTAAAGAAACTTAATTATTATTATTCACAAATACTTCCACAAGCAAATATAGCTATTCAAAATAATAAAAAATTAAATACTTTAAAAAGTTATACAGATAAATCAAACTCATCTTTAGAATGCATAAGAGAAATAACAGATCTTTTACCTGCTGGTGATATTGAGTTTGTGTCATTTAATTATAGCAATAATAAAAGTATTACAATTAGAGGTAGTGCAAGAAATGACGATTTAGTTTATGAGTATTTTACCGAACTCGGAAAATCTAAGTTATTCCAAAGTTTAAAAAATCAATCTATTAATACTCGTATTTCAAATGGACAGAAAAGGACCATATTTTCGATCTCACTTGACCTAATAAATAAGGAGATTAGTAATGAAAATATCTAAAAGAGAAATGTGGTTAATACTCTCAGCTTATTTCGTAATTTGCATATATTTAATGTTTTTTTATATTAAAGATAGAAATATTACTCATGAAAATAATGAAGCTGAAATAAGTTCTCTAAATTCAAAAATTAATATTTATAATAGGTATATTAAAATGAATAAACTATGGGAAAAAGAACTTCTCGTCCTTGAAAAAAATATTGAACAGTTTGATGTAAATGAAAAATCAGTATCTCCAAGATTAATGCAAACTATCAAAAATATAGCGGATAAGAATGGAGTAAATATAACTAGGAATCAACCTTTTGAAGAAAAACCGATTGGAGATTTATTTGAAATCGGAATTAATTGCACCTGGAATTCTGACTTAAAATCTTTAATAAAGTTTCTTGCGGAGCTTCAAAAAGAAAATCTCAAATATGATGTTAAAACTATTAATATTTCCCCGGATTCCAAAAATTCAGGAAAACTTAAAGGAAATATGATTATTGAATGCGCCTACACAAAGAAATAGGTTTATTTTGGTAATTTAATATTCTTTCTTCTATATGTTGGTATATCTAAATCTTGATTTTTGTGAACAGTAGGCTCCATGTCAGAAAAAACGCCCTTATTCTCATTTGATAATGATAATTCTCTTTGTGAATCAAAAATATTTATACTGTCGTTAATTAATGGTTCATTCCATGTCTCAGCAACATATACATCAACAAAAATTCCATCGATACTCTTGTCATGCTGGATACCAAAGTTAATCCAAGCATTATCAATAAATTCATCATTTAAAAAATTCATTATTTCTTCAATTTCTAAAAGTTTTAAATTTTTATCACCTCTAATTAAAATAATAGCACCAGGAGCATCCTTTAATATTAATCCTTTGCTTGTAAGTGGATGATTTTTTAAATCATTAATGATTTTTTTTGATCTATTGCAATCTTCAACGCATCTAGCATGAACATAATGACAAAATCCATCACAAAACTTTATAATTGTTTGTAATGATGAATAATCTAATCCACAAATTCCCGGTTTATTACACATTATCCAGATTGAATTTATCGCATTCTCGAAATAAAAATGACTTTCCTTAAAAGATTGTTCATATCTATTTTCATTAATCCTCTTTTTTAATTTATCATTATGTAATTTGATTACAACATCTGCATGAGAACGAATTCTTTTTACTGAATCTTTTGCAATATTTATTCTATTTTTACCTTCAAAAAAATATGGAAATGTTGATAGTACGATTGACCTCGTTAAACACTCTTTAGCTATTCTAGTTATAACTGGAATTGCTCCTGATGCTAGTCCACCGCCTAAACCACCAATAATAATTACAAGATCTACTACCTCTAAGATAACTCTTAACTTAGAAGCATCTTTTTCAATTACTTGTCTTCCAATTTCTACATCTCCTCCGGTACTTCCTCCTAATGTTAATTTTTTTCCAATTAAAAATATATTTTCTGAATTAAAATTAGACAAACTCGCTTCATCACTATCCACAAGCATGTATGATAAGGATTTATTAAATTTTGAATAATTTGCTACACACGAACATCCACTACCACCTACTCCAAGTACTAAAATTCTTTTTAAATTTTTTTGTGACGAAGGAATCATTTTATTTTCCCCAAAATAAATTCATTATCTTTTTAAGTTTTGATATTTCAGTTATTTTTTTCTCATGATCTTTAAAATATCGAATTGCACCAATTAATGCTGAAAATCTTGGTCCATCATTAACTGAAGGCAAGCCTTGAGTGTCTCTAGGCTTTCCTATCATTGATGGAAGGTTAAATATTTTTTGAGATAAATCACGAGCACCATTTAAATATGATCCACCACCTGTAATTAATATACCTCCACTCAGTGGTAAATTTGGAAGTTTATGATCAATTTCGTTTTTAACTAATTGAAAAATCTCCTTCATTCTTGCTTCGATAATTGTATTTAATGTAATCGCTCGAATTATTTTTCCACTAAAACCATTGTTAGTAGATGGTAAAGATATATTTCTATCTCTCTCCATTAAATTTAATAATGCATTACCTTCCCTTTTTTTTACCTCTTCTGCGTTTTCAACTGGAATTTGTAAGCCTGCAGCAATATCATTTGTGATATGGTCACCTCCAACAGTAAAAGTACCGCATAATTTTAGAATATTATCATGATAAATACAATAATCTGTTGTACCTCCACCTATATCAATTACAACAACACCTGTTTTTCTCATTACTTCAGTTGTTACTGCTAAAGCTGAACTGAGACCGCTATATATTGCTTCAATATAATCTATAGGAACATCTGCAACTAATTTCTGAAAATTCTCTACTATACTTTGTTTTCCATGAACTGTTAAAACTTGAAGAGATAATGATTCGCAAGTCATTCCTAAAGGATTTACAACATTGTCTATATCATCTACTTTAAAATATTGATTGAATGAATGTAATTTTATACGGCTTGATGGCAATGCAACTCTTTTTGCAATATTAGAAAGGTCAACAATATCATCTTGTAATATTTCTTGAGGAATATTTTCATTTGGATCAGCAATTCTTGATACAGCATCAGAAAAATAACATTCAGTATTACCGCCAGAAAGTGAAATGATGATGGAATTGATATTTTTTCTATAATTTAATTCTAATTCTTTTAATGCATCCCTAACTGAATCAATTACTTCATTTCTATCAAATATTTCACCTTTTCTAATTCCATTTGATTTTACTTCACTTAATGCAAGAACAGAAATTGAATCATCATCTCTTATTTCACAGACTACACTACGAATCATACTTGTTCCGATTTCTAATGCAGCAATAACATCATTTGTCATTTTTAACCTTTAATCAGCTATAAACTTATCTTTTCTATATTTTAATCTATTTATTTTTTGGCCTCTGCCACTAGCAATTATGATTGTTGAACAAGCGTTTTGTAATTTCTTCTTAATGTTAGTTTTAGGTAATTCAATAACAATATTATTTGATAATGTTACAAAAAAATAGTCTCTTCTGTTAATATCAATTTTTTTAATTTTAAAGTTTTTATATAAGAAATCATTATTCTTACAGATTTCTATTACACTTAGGGCTAATTTTACTTCTTCATCTAATAATCTCTTATAATCTTTTGAAGAGGAATTATAACCAAATATTGTAGGAAGGTTCTGATTTGAACTTGTGTTTACAGCAAAAACATATCCATCATTATCTATATATTTAACTCTTTTATTAATAATTATTGATGCAACTGCATCTCTTTCAACTACTTTAATTCGCAAAGCATTAGGAAGATCTCTTTCAATAATAATATTTTCAACATATTCAAGTGAATTTATTTTTTCTTCAATATCTTTAAATTCGAAAGAGAATAGATTTGCACCATTCGTAACACCAACACTTGATAAATCTTCTCTATATCTATTTTCTCTATATTTATTTCCTTCGTAATGAATATATTGAATCTCAAATTTAGGATTTGATTTAAAAAATTGATCTCTTGACCATCGTATACCTCTAAATAAAAGAATAAGGATAAAAATTAAAAGAATAATTAAAATAGTTATTGAAAAACCTCTTCTGAACCATCTAGATTTTTCAGTTTTTGTTCTTCTTTTATTTTTAACTTTACTATTTTTCATTAAATATTCTTCAAGATTTCTTTTTTCTTTGCATTAATAACATTACAGGTGTAGCAATAAATATTGAGGAGTATGTTCCAACAAGAATTCCAATAAATAATGCTACTGCAAAATCTTGAACAGCTCCTCCGCCAAATATTAGAAGCATAACAATAGTTATAAGCGTTGTGATAGAGGTTAATAAAGTTCTACTTAAAGTTTTGTTGATAGCTAGATTTGCAATAAAACTATATGATTTGTTTTTTACAAGTTGTAAATCTTCTCTTATTCGATCAAAAACAACTATTGTATCATTTACTGAATATCCAACAATTGTTAGAAGAGCAGCTATTATAGGCATACTTAATTCATTTCCTAGCATGCAAAAAATTCCAATTGTTATTAATATATCATGAATAACAGCGATAATTGCGCCAATTGCAAAACTAAATTCAAATCTAAATGATATATAAATGATTATTCCAATAATAGCTATTATCATTGACTTAATCCCCTTAGATCTAAGCTCTTCTCCAATTTGAGATCCTACAATATCATTTTTAATATCTTGATAATTCCCAGGCAGTTGTTTTATTGCGATAATTGAATTTTCTGCTTCAATTCCAAATTCCTTAATTTTAATCTCTAAAAATTCTTTCCCCTCAAGAGATTTTTGATAAGAAATTTTCGCTGTGGGATATCCGGCTTCATATAATTTAAGCCTAACATCATCAATTGGTTGTTTTTCATTAAATTCATATGTAACAACTGAACCGCCTGTAAAATCTACACCATAATTTTCATTTCCTTTATTAATAAAAATAGTCCAACTCAAAACTATTAAGATAATAGAAATGATCGATGTTATTTTTTTTCCTGAAAGAATGTTGAAATTTGATTTATTTAAAAAAGGAATAAAAAGCATTTTTAATGATTTAAGAATATTGAAATTACTTAATACCTCAAAAATTAGACGCGTAATAATTAAAACTACAAACATGCTTACGATTATTCCAGCACTTAAAGTGACTGCAAACCCCCTGATTGGTCCACTTCCCTGCCAGAACAAAATTATGGCTGTTAATAATGTTGTAACGTTAGCATCAAGTATTGTGCTAAAAGCCTTATTGTATCCAGCTGTAATTGATCCTTTTATGGATTTTCCAATTTTCCACTCCTCACGCATTCTTTCGAATATTAAAACATTTGCATCAACTGCCATTCCCACTGTTAATACAATTCCAGCAATACCATAAAGCGTCAAAGTAGGAAGACTTACTGATCCTCCTTCTATGGAAGAAGATAAAACACCTAAAAATCCAGACGTTAACCACATTCCTAATGGAAGGAGAAGTGCCACAAGAAATAAGGATAAGTTTGCAATAACTCCTGCATTTAAATAATAGAATATCATAAAAATTAATACTGATATTCCACCATAAGTTAGTGCTTTAATTCCACTATTTATTGAATCTTGTCCAAGAGTTGGGGCAACTGTTCTTTCTTCAACAATTTCTACTCTTCCAGGCAATGCTCCTGCCCTTAAAACATTAACTAGCTGCCGAGCTTCTTTTGTGGAAAAATTTCCAGTTATTTCTGCTCTTCCTCCATAAATAGCTTCATTTATCCTTGGTGCTGAATAGAGCTTATTATCTAGAATAATTGCTAATCTTCTAATAGTTCCGTCAGCTTTAGGACTATATTGATCGGTAACTCGTCCAAAACTTTTTTTACCTAAATCGTCAAATTCCAAGGAAATACCCGGAGAACCCGTCATGGGATCATAACTAACAGTTGCATTCTTAACTGTATCCCCGCTTAATCTTATTCTTTTTTCGACATATTGCGGTCTATATATAATAGATCCATCTTTCAATCTTTCTTCAATTAGCATGAAATCTGCGGGCTTATTACCAAAATTTTTTAAATTAAAATAATAATTTCTGTCCAGCTCAAAATCTTTTAATACTGAGTAATCTCTCAATAAATAAATACCAGAATTTGGGTTATAATCTCCATATTTAAATCCTTTAGGATAAATGTCCATCTGATACAGATCATTAACCCATTTTTCGCTATCTGTATGAATAAGTTTGAAAGACAAAACTGCGTCTTTTGAAATTTGATTCTTTGCTTCCGATCTTGTTACTGCATCAGCACCCGGAAGTCTTACAACAATTCTTGATTTACCTTCAGGATAAATTTCTGGTTCTGCGGTTCCTAAAACATCTATTCTATTTCGTATTACCTCAACAGCAATAGACTGAACAAAAGAAATTTGCTCTTCAATAATACTTTCTGGAACATCAGATACTAAGGAATATTGATCGTTTTTTTCGATAATATTATTTATCAAGTCACCTTTATCAACATCAAGTACGAAGCTTGAACCACCTTTTAAATCTAGTCCTAATTTAACTTTCTCAAGTGGAAAAATGTATTGTTTATAAAAAAAGAAAATACTAATAGATATGATTGCTAATAGTATTCCTAATTTAGTTAATAAAGTTACTTTCATAAATCCTCTTCCTCATTATTTATAAAACTAATCCTTTAAAGAATCATTATTAAGAATTATCTTGGAAACAGAAGCTCTTACAGCTTCAACTTTTGTATTATCTGAAATCTTTATTGTTATTGTATCCTCTTTAGTATTTGCAATATAGCCTATAATACCACTTGTAAGAAGTACCTTATCTCCAGATTTAATTTTATTTAACATTTCATTACGTTCTTTTTCTCTTCTTTTTTGAGGACGAATTATTAATACATACATTATAGCTAATAATAAAATAAAAGGAACAAATGATCCAATTCCTGGCGTTGTATTTACTGTATTTAAAATAAATATTTGATTACTTAACATTTTATCTCCTTAATAATTTTTTTAATCTTTTAAAACTACACTATAATTTTTAACAAAATTACTTTTATAAAGTTCAAATTTGTTTTCTTCTATAGAAGTCCTTATATTTTTAATGAATTTATTATAACAATACAAATTATGATATGTAATTAATCTTAATCCTAATATTTCTCCAACATTAAATAAATGTCTTATATATGATCTTGTATAAGTTTTGCAAACCAAACAATCGCAACCTTCTTCAAGAGGTCTTTTATCTTTTTTGAACTTCGCTGATTTAATAGGATATCTACCTTTCATTGTTGAAACTGTACCATTACGAGCTTGTCTTGTAGGCATTACACAATCAAACATATCAATTCCTTTTGAAATTGAATATATCATTTGATAAAATTCTCCGACTCCCATTAAATATCTAGGTTTATGATTAGGCATAAATTTAATAGTATCATCTACAGATTTAAGTTTTAAATTATCTGATTCTCCTACACTAACACCACCTATCGCATAACCATTAAAATCAAGTTCTATTATTTTTTTAGCACATTCCTCTCTGAGATCTTGGTAAATTCCTCCTTGTATAATTCCAAAAACTAACTGATTTTTTAAATTATCATATTTTTTACATTCTTTTGCCCATTCAATTGTTCTACAAACTGCTTTATAAACATATTCTTTATCAGAAGGATATGGAGGACATTCGTCAAATACCATTGCTATATCAGATCCCAAAAGAGATTGTATTTTCATAGATTCATGTGGACCAATAAATAATTCTTTTCCGTCTGAATGAGATCTAAAACTTACTCCTAAATCAGTAATTTTATTAATTTGGCCTAAACTAAAAACTTGATATCCACCACTATCTGTTAATATTGGTTTCTTCCATGACATAAAATTATGTAATCCCCCATGACTAGCAATTAATTCTGCACCCGGTCTATCGTTTAAGTGGTAAGTATTTCCAAGAATTACATCATAACCTAGGTCTTCTAAATCTTGTGACGACATGGTTTTAACAGTTGCTTTAGTTCCAACTGGCATAAAGGCAGGAGTTTTGATAACACCATGAATCGTATGGAGTTTACCTGTTCTTGCAGATGACTTTTCACATCTACTCGTAATTTCAAATTGTCCTATCATTTTTTAACTGCAAATTTATATTAATAGTTAAACAAACATATTAAAATTTAATTTTAAGTATTTGATTTAATCCACTTATATTTTAGCTATAATTAATTCAATTTAAATTACAATAATTTTTAACCTATTATGTTATCTTGATATTGGATATCCATATGAAAAAAATTTTAATAACTATTATAATATTACTAAATATCAATATTTCATTTTCTGAAACAATTACAGTGCCATCTAGCAATATTCAATCATTTCGTTTTGAAGGTGCAGATATTGATACTGTGATGACGCAATATTGTCAGTGGACGGATAAAATTTATTTAAAAACGGATGAAGTTCAAGCCAGCATAACTCTTAATGTAAATTCATTGACAACTGAGGAATCAATTAAAGTTGTTGAATCAATTCTTGCTATGAACGGAATTGCATTAATACCAATGGGTGAAAAATTTATAAAAGTAGTTCAAGCAAATGCTAATGATCTTGTAGGTCAAGGGATGAACATATTTATTAATACAGATCAAAAAATACTATCCTCTGACGAATTCATAACTTCTGTTATACCGTTAAAGAATGTTCAAATAAAAGAAGTTCAAGCAGCTGTCCAACATGTTCTTCATAGTTATGGAAAGATTTTAACTCTCGAAAGAAGTAATAGCATCATGATTACAGATACAGCAAATAATGTAAAACGTGCAAAAGAACTTGTAGAATTTATTGATCAAGCAACTGCTCAAATAGAACAGAGAATTTATCAAATTCAGTTTGCTAATGCTGAAGATATTGCATCAAAAATTGATGAAATAATTACAGCCGCGAAAGGAGAAGAAGAAGAAGCAAAAATTTTAGGTAATCCATATGCAAGAACCCCTGTTGGAGTCATTCGTGCGAATGCTAATAACGAAAACACAAAAGCTAATCAAGCCTCTATATCTAATACTGAAAGTAGTTCAGCAGTTTTAATACAAGGAGATGTTAAAGTATTAGCTGATGAAAGAACTAATATAATAATAATTTTTTCACAAAGTAATAACTTTACTTTTTTTGAAAAGATTATTGAAGTTTTAGATGTTGCTGTAGATCCAGAAAAAACTTTTGAAGTAATTAATTTGGAATATTCTGATGCAGAGGAGTTGGCTGCGACACTAAACTCATTACTTGGCTCATCAAATGAAAATAGTTCAAAACCCAATGATAAAGAAATTAATACTAATACATCTCTTAATCAGGAGAGTAATAATATTTCTGAAAATAATTCTGATATAAACTTATCAGAAGAAACAACTATTTTAGCAGATATAAGATCAAATTCGATTTTAATAATGGGATCAAAAAATGATATAAATGCTATCAAAAAAGTTATTGAAAAGCTTGATGTAAAATTAGAGCAAGTAATGATTGAAGCAGTAATTTTTGAAGTTGATTTAACTGAAGAAATTAAATCTGGTATCGATTGGTTGTATAAACCATCTGGTGTATCAGCAAAAAGTGCAAATATTACAAGTGGAATTCTAAATTATACTGATATTATTCCTGATATATCAACTGAAATGATTATTGAAGCATCTTCAAAAGATGAAAATGTTCGAGTGCTTTCAACTCCTATTATCATGACTACTGATAATACTGAAGCAAAATTAATTGTTGGAGAACAAAGACCCGTTGTAACATCAACTTCAACCTTTGGGTCAAGTTTGGGCACTCAAAGATCATCATATGAATACAAAGATATCGGTATTGAATTAACTGTAATTCCAAGAATAAATCCTCAAAGAGTTGTGGTTATGGAAATTTCACAAGCAGCTGACCAAGTTGGAGGAACTGTTAATATAGATTCAAATGCTGTTCCTGTAATTAAAAATAGAGAATTTGTTGCTCAAATATCTGTTAAAGATCGCGAAACAGTTGCTTTAGGAGGAATAATAACTTCACGAATAGATGATACAGCCACAAAACTTCCAATTTTAGGAGATATTCCTTTTATTGGAAAACGTCTTTTTGGCAATACACAACAAGAAGAAATTCAAACAGAGTTAATTATATTACTTACACCATATGTTTTGACAACTGATTCAGAGATAAAAAAAGAAACTCAAAAGAGATATTTAGGAAGTAGTATGAATAATAATGATTGGGCAAAAGACGGATGGTCTAATTCTAATATTGAACCTCCGATATCTACTAAAAATAATGTTCATGATTATATAAAATCAATGAAAGAAAAATCTTCTAATAAACAGTTTAATTAATTTAAATGACAGAATGATTGATATTTCTAAGATTGAAAATGTGCATCTTATAGGTATTGGCGGAACAGGGATGAACGGTTTGTCACAACTTGCAGTTCTTAGTAATTTTAATGTTTCAGGATCAGATAGAAAATACGACCCCCTATTATCTCCTTTTAAAGAACTTGAAAAAATGGGAATAAAAATTTTTCTTGATAATGGAAGCTTTGAATTAAAAAAAAATACATTAATTGTTTACAGTACGGCTATAGAGAAAAAAAATAAAGATTTA
>Ga0160422_10001633_pt1 | contig 13982 bp, 28 predicted proteins | sample Fk160mmetaG_FD_108192 | JGI IMG/M metagenome (GOLD analysis project Ga0160422, IMG submission 108192) | Marine microbial communities from the Central Pacific Ocean - Fk160115 60m metaG | ecosystem: Environmental > Aquatic > Marine > Oceanic > Photic zone | place: The Central Pacific Ocean...
AGCCCTATAAAAAAGGTAACGGAATGTAAGAACTGCGGAAGTGTTTCAGTTCAATTTTGGAATGATGCTTATAATAAATCATATACCAAAGACGAATGGAGCTTTATTTTAGACAGTGGTATCGAAGCCCTAAAAAAAATATTAGAGCCTCTGTCCAACGATCCAAAATTCTTTTTTGATTAATCAAACTGTCTATGGTTAGAAAGTAAACTAGGTGAGCGATTTGTAGATTTAGCATGCTCTTGTTCTACGATTACTTCTAGCTGCATTGGTTTAGATAACTTTGATATTTTACAAAGCTTTTCAAGCAACTTTCTTGTTTTTGCTGTGATCATCTGATTGTAGTGTGTCTTTTTTTGCATTTTCATTCTCCTTTAAATTATAACATTTTATACAGTAATGATTTATTCCATTACTTGTTAATACCATCAAATCATGATGATACTTCTTCCAACAATTTGTGCAATTATAAAAATCATTAAAAGGGTTCATGGTGTTTTCCTCATGAGCTCTTCTAGCTTCCAATACCACAGAATTCTAAATTCAAAATTTTCAGCGGTTATCATTGCGTGACGAAGCCAACCAACTCTGTTCCAAAATAATTGTTCTTCAGTCATTTTTTTCCTTTCTTTTATATAATATTTTACTACATTATATTTATTAACGTGTCAAATATGGCTGTTTTCTGGGCTATTTCCACTCTTTAACTTCTTCATAATTTAATTCTTCATCATATTTAAGATCTTTAAAATGTGTTTTAATGATGTTCCAGTGTTCTTTACTTGGGTATGAAAAATATTTTGTGTATCTAAACCAATGTTCAACGGTTGTATAATCGATACCTGATACTTCACTTAATTGTTTTGCATTTGTTTGTGATCGAAGATAGGTTACAAATGGTTCTTGTTCCGGGAGACGTGGTCGGTGTATCATTTCATCTTTCAAAAGTTCTTGCACTCTTGATGGATTGTCTTTTAATATTTCTTTAAATACCTGGATTGATAATGTTTCTTGCACTTTGTGATTTGATTGTCTTATGTTTTTCCCCATAAGAATTCTAGCTGCATATCTTTCTGCGTTCTCCGATGAATCAATAGCAGTTGGCGTGCGCCAGAACTTCATTTATGTTTATTAATATAATGAATAGCGTTCATCATAAATTTTGGATTATCTTTAAAAAAACCAATGCCAGAATTACAGTTAGAACATAACATTCCCCTAACTTTGTTTGTCTCATGACAATGATCAATTGCTAGACCTTTTTTAAATTCATCTTTGTGTCTTCCACAGCACTCACAAAAATAAGTATTATTAAGCTTATCATATTTTTCACTTGAAATTTTGTAAGTCATCATCATTCTTTTTTTTCTGTGTGCAGCTGGATCATTCCAATAATTTTCTCGCCGTTGTTTAAGCATTTTGTCCCTATGTTTTAAATACCTTTCACGGTCATAGTCTTTTTTAACCAATAACTTCTCTTTTCTTTTTTGTTTACAATAAAGTTTATAAGCCTCGTGTTTTTCTGGATATTTTTGATATCTTTTGTTTCTTAAAATTCTTGTTTCTTCGTTTCTACATAAACGACATTTATTTCTTCTCCCATAACTTTCTAATCTAAATTGATCTTCTGGATATTCTTTTTTACATTTCTTACATTGTTTCATTTTTCAGATAACTTCTCTCCTATCGCCCAAATCATAACAGCGATAAAAATTAAAACAATTAATATTAACCCTAATAAAATTTCACTTATCATTTTTCTTTTCCTCTTCTTCTAAAACTTTTGTTGCAAGTGAATGACCTTTCGTGCCTTGTCTCACGGACGGAGGTATTTTACTTCCATCTTTCCAATCTCTACTAAGTGGTGTCGGCCAATTCTTTTTCATAGGTTCTGAGTATACTAAGTCCAATGTAGTAGGGGATGTGTGGTACCAGGCTGTTTCCGAGTGACTTAAGTCTGTCCACCCGCTTGGGTACCCCATGAGCCACTCGACCCACGTTGGGTTCAATGTCCCACCAGTTATTGGCTTCCTCACCTCTGGATGATTGCCCAACATTTTTTGCATCTTTGTGCCTGGTCTCCCAGCTGCGTCCTCGTTCGCTGTTGGTGTCGGCCAAAGTCTCTTCTCCTTTACTTGATCCTGAAGTCTGATCTGCATTGGTTGACCACTTGGTCTTTTCAGATGACCGTCGTCTAGTGCTTTCTGTATTCCCGGAAGGTTCGAGCCCCCCGCCATGTTGTCTGGTGTCCTCCACATTCTTTGAGGAGAGGGGTATACTACTTGCTCTCTCAGAGTTGAATGTGTTGTTCTCCCTTTTCTGTTGTTCTGATATTGTTTTTTCAAAGCCTCCTCGCTTCTCGGAGGTAGTGAGTCCATTGCGTTCGGAGTTAGCAATAATCCAGACTCTTTCTCTTTGGTGGTTTGCGCCGACGCTCGAAGCTGAAATACTAAATGTCCTTGCGGAGTAACCTTCACTCTCCAGGTTCTTGAGTACGGTGTCGAGACCGAGTTTAATGTGTCCACTAACGTTTTCTCCAATAACCCAAGACGGTCTGAGTTCTTGGACAAGTCTAAACATTTCTGGCCAGAGGTGTCTTGGATCTTCTTCACCTTTTTTTCTACCTGCGACGGAGAAAGGTTGGCAAGGGTATCCGCCTGTAATGATGTCGATGGGAAAAAGTCCATCTGATTTAATTTTGTCATAATTCAACTCCTTGATGTCCGTGTACCGGGGAACGCCGGGAAATCTTTTTTCTAAAACTTGTAAACAATATTTTTCAATATCACAAAAAGCAACTGTTTCAAATCCACCAGTTGATTCGAGTCCTAAGCTAAATCCGCCGATGCCTGAAAAAAGGTCTAAGTGTCTAAGCTTCATTCTTTCTCTTTCAAAAAATTTGAAACTGATTTTAACCCATTGAAAGTCAATTTTCAAATAGTGATTTCATTTTGTTTTGTAAAAAAGACCAAGTCAAAAAATTTGAAACTGATTTTAACCCATTGAAACGAAAACCTGGATTAACGAAACCATTTTTTAAATTAAAAAAATTTTTAAAAAATTTTGAAGAACAAAACAAGAACACTAGAAAAATATTGAAAAACCGCCAAAAAATTAAAAAAACAAAGGAATTGTTTAAATTGAGCGTTTTATTGTAGGGTTGTATATATAATAAGTATTTGACCTTTATATTATATAATATAAGAATATATTATATTTTATTAGAAAGGATAAAAATAAAATGAATATTAAAAAACTTAACGAATTAAGAAAACAACTTGTAAACGAATTTGTTGGAAAAGATGAAATTGATATAATTAGTGAAATTCACAATCATGAAATTTTTTATAACAAAGAAAATTATAATTTAATTTTTAATGATGTAGGGATAAACGAATTTGTTGAAATGGTTAAAGATACATTAAAAGCCGTTAACAAAAAAAATGAATATGAAGCATTAAAAAAAGATGGAAAAATAATAGATGAAAATATTAATTCTAGTTGTCTTGATTATGTTTTAATTACTTTAAGCGTTGCCCCTCATTTAAAAAATAATTTAGATATAATAATTGAGGACATCAACGAAAACCCAAACACTACTGATATGGTTAGAGATTGGGAAAAACAAGAAGTTAAAAAAGTAACTACTTTATTAAAACTTTTAAAATAGAAAGGATAAAAATAAAATGAGATACGGAAAACCAAAAGTTAAAAAATGCGTTGGTTGTGGGGGTCGTTTTAGAAGGGACTCAACAAGTTACCATATGAAAGATGAACCATATAAAGGTAATATGATTTGTTATAACCAAAAAGAAAGAAAACAATTTGAGACAAAACAAGTCAGAAATATTAACGGCGGTTTAGAATTGGAAAAAGGCGAATATACTCATTCAACCTATTCTTATATTCTTTGGGATGGCGAAAGCTATAAACATACCGACTATTTTTTTTGTAGCGGAAAATGTTCAAAGGCTTTTGCATATTTATGCGCTAGTCAATTATATAAAAAGGGGGCTATAAAATGATTTATAGAGGGTTAGAGATTACCAAAAATAAAAAAGAATATTTGATATATAATGGCGATATGCTTTTAAAAATATTATCTACTAAAGATCATAATATTGATGATGTTTATAATTACATCGATGAACAAGCAAAATTAGAAAGGGCAAAAGATGAACCGCAAAACAATCAATAGAATTGCAAATTTTCATTTAACCGAAACAAAAGGTTTTAGAAAATTTATAAAATGGTTTGTAAAAAATAATATTAATTTTCATCCAGATGATGATTTTAATACTTATACATGGGAAAACGGCGAAAAATGTTTTACTGTAAACGTGGGTAATAAGATAAATAGAAATTTTGAAATATTAAAATCTATTTTTACAGATAAATATTTTTATAAAATTATTTTTCATGAAATTAAACTTAATGAAGTTGGAACATTAACCGAATTATTAGAAGAGGTTAGATCATGAACAATAGACAAAAGGAAACAGTTTATATTGTTATATTTATTATAATCGTTTTTGGGCTGTCTTTTACAGCCCTTTTATTAACAAAGTTGTTATTAAAATTTATTTAAAGAAAGGAAAAAATAAAATGACTATACCAGAAGAAGAACACAACAGAATTGATAGAGATATTTATTATAATAAAATTGAATTAAAAATTTTAAAATCTATCAATAAAATTAATCAAGAAATTTTTTCAATTCAAGAAAGTATCATTGATTATGAACAATTCGGACAAAAAGAAATAAACGACTTTAAGCCGTTTTTACGAAACTATCCTTTTCAAATTTCTTTTGATGAATTCAGCCCTTCAAATTATTGGGGTTGTGAAGGCGATGAAGAATACTTAAACAATCCGCCAACAAAAGAAAAAGAAAAAGAATTAAATGAAAAAAAATGGGTTACAAAAATATTTTTTTCGCATGATGAAAGGGAAAATTTTATTGAACATATGAAAACATATTTTAATATTTTTGATTATGATAAACAATTAATTAACGGAACACATGGAAAAGAATTTATTTTAAACGTACAAATTAATAGAAAGGATCATATAAGCGGATTTAAAGAAATTTAAATTTTAATAAGAAAGGAAGAAAGAAAATGAAAACTTTTAATTATAAAAAAACTAGCGGTAATTTATTAAATTACGATAACAACAGCAAAACCAAGAAAGGACAAAAGAAAGGATATAAAACAGCAATTTTATACCTTGCTTCCCATAAACAAAGCGGTTTCAATGTTTGCCCTATGGCGTCCGTTGGTTGTGCGAAATCTTGCCTTTATTCGGCTGGGATGGGTAAATTTTCAAATGTTCAGCTTGGGCGAATAAATAAAACAAGATGGTTCATGCAAGATCGAAAAACTTTTTTAAATAAACTTATTCAAGAAATTAAAAAATTTGAAATAAGATGTAAAAAAGAAAAGTTTAAGCCATGTATAAGATTAAATGGTACTTCGGATATTTCATGGGAAAATTTTAAATTGTTTGAATTATTTCCAAAAATTAAATTTTATGATTATACGAAAATTTATAAAAGGGCTTTAAACTATGTGAATGGGCGATTTGCTTCTAATTATCATATTACTTATTCATTAAATGAGGATAACCGAAAAGAAGCATTTAATATTTTAAAAATGGGCGGAAATATTTCGGCCGTTTTCCGTGATACGTTGCCCACGTTTTACGATGGTTTTAAAGTTATAAACGGCGATGAAACAGACTTGCGTTTTTTAGATCCAAAAAATTGCATTGTTGGATTAAAGGCGAAAGGGGAAGCGAAAAAAGACTTTAGCGGATTTGTTTTAGAGTCTTATCCTACAGCTGCCGTCGCATAAATTTAAATGAAATAAAAATTAATTTATTTCGTTTACTTAATAGAAAGGAAAAAAATAAAATGAATAATCAAGAAAATACGTTAATCGTTAAAACCGATAAACATTATGGAAAAAATTATATTTATCCTAGTTGCGAAAAATCGAAATTAGTGGCCGAATTATGGGGCGAAAAAACTTTTTCAAAAGAAAGAATAAATATACTCAAACAATTAGGTTTTAAATTTATTCATAAACAAATTGAAATTTAAAATAATCTATTTATCTTTTAAAAGGGGTTTTCTACCCCTTTTATTTGGTTGTTGTATCAATTCGCATTTTCCATCATCATAAACCATTAATAAGACGATATTTTTCTTTTTCTGTTCTTTCGTGGGCGATCTATAAATAATACTTTTATTCTTTCTTTTACTTACTGTTTTAATATCAATTTTTAATGTTTCGCCGTCCGTGTTCATTGCTACGATATCGCAATCGCCCAAACTTGATAAATTATTAAATACAATATAATCGTTTTCCGTTAGCCATTGAATAGCCCTTAAATGGTTAACAAATCCTTTTTTGTGTTTTCCGTCCAAATGATATTTTATTACACTTATTACACTTATTTTCAAAAATATTTTTTATAAACTAAAAATTATTAAAACTAGTGTAACAAGTGTAACAAGTCTTAAAAAATGGCTTAATATTAAGAAGTTTTGGCATACACTACTATTTTTTGAGTAGTGTCATTTATTACACTAGTAATGTAATAAAATTTAAATTTTATTGAAAAATAAAAGTTTTTTTATTATTTGTTTTAATAATGCAAATAGTTGACGGAAGAAAATCAAGAAAGCTAACCCCTAAACAATTACGTTTTGTTTATGAGTTTTGTCATTATACTTTAATGGGAAAACAATCAGCTACAGAATCAGCAAGAAAAAGCGGTTACAGTGAAACAGTAAGCAAAAAAATGGCTTATGAATTGCAAGACCCTAATAAATATCCATTAGTAGCGGAAGCAATTCAAGATATGAAAAACGAATTAAAAAATAAATATTCTGTAAACATGGATAAACATTTAAACCGATTAGAAGAACTTGGAAGAAAAGCGGAAGAGGATAAACATTATTCGGCTTCGATCAATGCTGAACAGTTAAGAGGAAAAGTAGGCGGATTGTATGACCCAACAATTCGACTTGAAAATTCAATTGAAAACTTGCCAAGGGATGAACTAATTAAAAGATTAAACGAACTTAAAAAAAATAATATTGATATTGTGAACCAAGAAAAAATAATTGAGCATGATGAATTATTGCAAGAAAAAAAGTAACCCTAAACTTTTTGTTTTTAAAGCTTCTGTGTTACTATTTTGTTAGAAAAAAATTTTATAAAATTAATTAGGAAAAATATAAATTTTTACAACTTTCATCGAATAGAAAACACAACTGTTCAAGGCTTCCCAGATTTATTATGTATTGGGTTAAAAATGGATACTATTTTAATGGAAGTTAAGATTGCGAAACGTAATAAAATAAACCTCACGCCCCATCAAATCGCCTATAATTTAAAGTTATGGAATGAAAAAAACAAAGTGAATTATATTATTGTGTATGTTTCAAAACTTGCGGACGACCCTCGAAGAAATAATATTTATTTGTATGAGGGGCGAAAAGTAAAGAATTTGGCAATAAATGGCATAAACGAACCGCCAACCGCCAACAATTGGCCTACTATATCTAGTTATTTGTTGGCGACTCATGGAACATGAAGCGAAAAAGCTAGGAAAACCGCCAATTATTACTTACGATAATTTTTATTATCGTTCAAAAAACGGAAGACGAACCGCCAACCGCCAGAAATTAGCCATTTTTTATAAATAATGGCTAGGTACTTACGAATATTTAAAAAAATGGCCGTTTTCCGCCAATTATGATACCTGGAAAATGCCAGGTTGTTGCATGCACAAGGCATGTCGATCAAGTTTTATATTTTCAGCCATCAATTTTTTATATGGAATCGATTTTTCTAGGGTATACCCCTTTTTTTGTGTAAAAGTGTCTAGGAGTCCCAATGGCTACCAATAATAATATTTACGAAAAGTATTCAGATGAACAATTAAGGCTAATGTTGGCCATCGGTATGCACGATGACAACGAAAAAGCTGCAAATAAGTTTATGCACTTTGTCAAAAAAGTTTGGCCAGAGTTTATTGACGGATATCACCACAACATTATGGCAAAAAAGTTTGAAGAAATTGCATCTGGAAAGTTAAAGAGGTTGATTGTTAACATGCCACCAAGACATACCAAATCAGAATTTGCATCTTACCTGTTTCCTGCCTGGTTGATGGGTCAAAAACCTAAAACGAAAATAATTCAAGCCACACATACAGCAGAACTGTCTTACAGATTTGGTAGAAAAATGAGAAATCTAATGAATGATGAGGAATATCGTAAAATTTTTAAAGACGTTCATTTACGTGCAGACTCAAAAGCATCTGGCAGATGGGAGACCAACTACGGAGGAGAATATTTTGGTGCTGGTATTGGAGGAGCAATTACAGGACGTGGTGCAGACTTGCTAATTATTGATGATCCTCATTCAGAACAAAGCATAACAGATACAAGTTTTGATAATGCGTTTGATTGGTATGTTTCTGGACCAAGACAGCGTCTACAACCAGGCGGTGCGATAGTTGTAGTTATGACAAGATGGTCAGAAAGAGATTTGACAGGTAGATTGATTCGTCAACAAGCAGAAGTAAAAGCTGATCAATGGGAAGTTATAGAATTTCCAGCAATATTACCAAGTGGTAAACCGATATGGCCAGAGTATTGGAAAAAAGAAGAGCTTGAAAAGATTCAAGCGAACTTACCTGTTATGTCTTGGGAGGCACAGTACCAGCAAAAACCAACTTCCGAAGAAGGTGCAATAATTAAACGTGAGTGGTGGAAAACCTGGAAAAGAGAGGACATACCAGAGCTGCGCCATGTTATTCAAAGTTATGATACAGCGTTTAGTAAAAAAACTAGCGCAGATTTTAGTGCGATTAGCACGTGGGGTGTTTTTAGAACAGAATTTTCAAGAGATAATATTATTTTACTAGATTGTATTAAGGAGCGTTGGGACTTTCCAGAACTTAAAAAAATTGCACTAGAGCAATATAAATATTGGGAACCAGAGACAATAATCGTTGAAGCAAAAGCAAGTGGTCAACCATTAATTCAAGAATTAAGACAAGTTGGAATTCCTGTTGTCAGTTATTCGCCGTCAAAGGGAAACGATAAATTTACAAGAGTTAATTCTGTTGCACCAATTTTTGAATCTGGACAAGTTTGGGCTCCAGAAGGAAAAAAATTTTCTGAAGAAATGATTGAAGAATGTGCAGCTTTTCCATATGGTGAGAACGATGATTTGGTTGACAGTATGACACAAGCTATGATGCGTTACAGACAAGGTAATTTTGTAAGTCTGCGTGATGATTATGAAGATGAACCAAAACTACCTAAAACTTATGAGTATTACTAATAACTAGACCAATTGTGATGAATAGGATATAAAAAATTATGGCAGAGAATAATATTGATAAAAAGATTGATGCCGTTGTCGGCGAAGCATTGGAAGATGCTATCGAAAATGAGACACCGATTGATATAGAAATTGTTTCTGAAGAAACTACCGTGTCCGACGAACCGTTGAGCACGGAGGATGATTTTTATGACAACCTTGCTGATAAAATGGAGGAAGATCAATTAAACAGAATTTCTTCGCAATTAATCGATGATTATGAAAATGATAAAGCGTCTCGTGATGACTGGTCAAGATCTTATACAAAAGGTTTAGATTTACTTGGATTTAAATACGAAGAACGATCGCAACCGTTTCAAGGTGCAAGCAGCGTAAACCATCCTTTATTGGCAGAAGCCGTTACACAATTTAGTGCAACAGCATACAAAGAAATGATGCCATCAGACGGACCTGTTCGTACACGTATCATGGGTAAAGAAACGCAAGAAAAGTATGAGCAGTCACAAAGAGTAAAAGAATTTATGAATTATCAAATCACTACAGTGATGGAAGAGTATACACCAGAGCTCGATCAAATGCTTTTTTATCTTCCGCTTAGTGGTTCAACGTTTAAAAAAGTTTATTACGATGCAAGTTTAGGCAGAGCGGTATCTAAGTTTATTCCAGCAGAAGATCTTGTTGTTCCTTACACAGCAAGTGATTTAGATTCATGTGAGCGTATCACACATGTAGTAAAACAATCAGAAAACGATATTCGAAAAAAGCAAGCGTCAGGATTTTATTCAGACATTGCTTTAAGTTCACCATCACCAGAAGATGCAACATATAGTTCCAATGATGTAAAAGATAAAATAAATCAACTAGACGGAGTGCAACCTACTGGTGATTCTTATGATTATACTCTCTTAGAAATTCATGCAGATCTAGATTTAGAAGAATTTGAAACAACGTCCACGGACGACGAAAAAAGAATAAAAGTTCCTTACATTGTTACAATTGATGAGGGTACAAGAAAAATTTTGTCAATAAGAAGAAACTATGATGAAGACGATGATCTTAAAAAGAAAAAACAATATTTTGTTCATTATAAGTTTTTACCGGGACTTGGGTTTTACGGATTTGGATTAATACATTTAATCGGCGGTTTAACAAGAACGGCAACGCAATCTCTTCGTCAACTAATTGATGCTGGTACGTTGTCCAACCTACCAGCTGGTTTTAAAGCTAGAGGACTTAGAATTCGTGATGATGATAGTCCTTTACAACCTGGTGAATTTAGAGATGTCGATGCTCCGGGTGGCGCCATCCGTGATGGATTAATGCCGTTGCCTTACAAAGAACCTAGTCAAACATTATTTGCCTTACTTGGATTTGTAGTACAAGCAGGACAACGATTTGCTCAAATAGCAGACATGCAAGTAGGTGATGCTAATCAACAAGCGCCAGTGGGTACAACAATAGCTCTTCTTGAACGTGGTTCACGAATCATGAGTAGCATTCATAAAAGAATGTATTATGCAATGAACAAAGAATTTAAATTATTAGCAGATGTAGTAAAAACATATCTTCCAGAGGAGTATCCTTATCAAGTCGTTGGAGCAGATAGATCTATAAAACAATCTGATTTTGATGACCGTGTTGATATTATACCTGTGGCTGACCCTAACATATTTTCTATGGCTCAAAGGATTCAGCTTGCACAGACTCAGCTGCAACTAGCTACAAGCGCACCTCAAATTCACAATGTTAAAGAAGCATATAAAAGAATGTATCAAGCTCTTGGTGTCAGTGACATAGATAAAATTATGAAACTAGATAAACCAGAGCCTATGAGTCCAACAGAAGAAAACCAACGATTGATTGATATGGATAAAATAGAGGCTTATGAAGGACAAAATCATGATGCTCATATACAAGCTCATATTGTTTTTGGTTTATCACCTATCGTACAATTGATGCCTCAAATTTCTATAGATTTAAATAAACACATTATGCAACACATAAGTTTGAAAGCTATTGAAGCTGTAGGTCAAGAAATTAAAGGTGCTGAAGATTCGATGGGTATGCCTATGAATGGTGGTGAGGCAATGAAATTAAAAGATGCACAAATTGCAGTATTAGAAGCACAGTTCTTACAAGAAGTAAAACAACTTCAAACTCAACTTTCTGGCGAGGGTAAACCAGATCCTGTGATTCAACTAAAACAACAAGAGTTGCAACAACAAGCTATGAGAGACCAGGCTAGATTACAAATGGATCAACAAAAGTTAGGTTTTGAAGCACAAAAACTACAACAAAAAGATAAAATAGATAATGCAAGAATAGAATCGCAAGAAGACATCGCTCAATTGCGTGCTAATGTGAACTTGAAAAAATCAAAACCATCAACAAATTTCATTAAGGATGGTTGATATGAGTAATGATATGCAAGATGTTTTTGATATTTTTCTAAAAGAAGCAGATGATTTCTGCAAACTTCACGTGAAAAGTAAAACCGCAGCTTTAGTGATGGCTGAAGTTTTTATAGTAAAAGTAAAAGATTTGTTTCATGGTAAAGGCTACGCAGAAGAGGATGCTTTACTATTTATTCAACATGCTTTACAAGAATTAAACGATATTAAACCAACAATACATTGAGGTAATTATGAACTTTAAAAAAACAAAAGTTGAAGTAGTTAAAAGCAAAAACCACTTTCCTAACTTAAAAGTTTCCTCTGATGCAGCAATAGTTTATTCACCTTTTGTTGTTAAACAAAATAAAGGTGCTGGCCCAAAAGGGCAGACTAGCAATGCTCAGATTAAAAAAGTTGCTTTTAAGGGTGTAAAGTAATAAAACCTTAACCAATAAAGGAGGTTTCTATGAAACTTTTAACAGATCTATGGGATCATTTAAAAGAATGGTCTGATTGGAGTATGAAGGACTGGATTAAAGCTGGTATTGTGGCTTTAATTGTAATTATTATTATAGGAGCAATCTAGAATTCTTATGTGGCAGTTATTAGCGAAACCCCTACTTGGTGTTGCCACAGACGCCGTTAAGGGTTTCGTAGAGACTCGCAAGTTGAAAGGCGAAGTTAAAATTGCTCAGATACAAGCAGAAAAAAAGAAAAACGAAGATATAGCTAATGGCAAAATTAAGTGGGAGCAGTCTGCCGTAGATCAAATGAAAGGCAGCTGGAAAGACGAATTTGTTTTACTTGCCCTAATGATTCCTGCAATTTGTGCATTTTTGCCTTTTATGCAACCACACATAGAACGTGGCTTTGAAATCCTCTCTGGCCTCCCGGAATATTATCGCCATCTTTTATATTTGGCTTGCTCAGTTTCACTGGGGGTGCGTGCAGGTCCAGCTGCATTAAATATGTTTAAAAAGAAAAAATAGGAGCTCATTATGAAAAAAAATCTAAAACCAATACCAAAGAAAAATAAAGGACTACCAAAGTTACCAAAGGCTGTACGTAATAAAATGGGTTTTATGAAGAAAGGTGGTTTAGCTGCCGCAACTAAGGCATTGAAAGCTAGAGGCTTGAAAAGAGGAGGTAAGGTCAAGAAATAATGCCACTAAATAAAAAAGGAAGAAAGATAATGAAATCAATGAAAGATACTTATGGCAAAGATGCTAAATCTGTTTTTTACGCTTCTAAAAATAAAGGATTAATTAAGGGTGTTGAAAAAAAATTTAAAGGTGGATCAATAAAAAGAAGGATAAAAATCACATGAACATGGATAGATTGTTAGAATCGGTAAAAAAACATGAAGGGTATAGAAACAAAGTTTATTTAGATACGTTGGGCAAAAGGACTGTAGGCGTAGGACATTTATGTGTAGAGGATTGGTGGGATGACAATGTCGAATACGAAGAAAAATTTTTAATGGACATACTTCAAAAAGATCTTCAAGAATCTATTCGTGGTGCCAGAGAACTAATGGAGGAGCACGGTTGTAAAGATATTGATGAAAAAGCTGAGGAATTGTTAATAGAAATGGTGTTTCAGCTAGGTCGAACAGGCGTATCTAAGTTTCGTAATATGTGGAAATGTTTATCGGAATTAAATTATGTAGGGGCTAGTTTTGAGATGTTAGACTCAAAATGGGCAAAACAAACTCCTAATAGAGCCAAAGCCATGGCAGAACAAATGAAGGCATGCGGCTAGAAAATTTTTTTACAGCATATAAAAAACAATTAATTGATAGACAAAAGGCAGTAGAACAGTCTATACTTAATGGACTGTGCAAAAGTTGGGAAGATTATAAATATCTTACAGGTAAACTTGCAGCACTTAAACAAGAAGAACAGGAACTCACGGACCTGCTAAAGAAAACGGAGCTCGAATTAGATGACTAAACCTAAATTAATTATTCCAAAACATGTCTGGGATGGAAAAGCAGCAGAAAAAAAGAAAAAAGAATTAGAAAAAGTACCTACTCCAACTGGATGGAGAATGATTTTATTTCCATTAAAACTTAAAGAAAAAACAAAATCTGGTTTGTTCTTAACAGATGATACAGTTCAACAATCTCAAGTTACAACTAATGTTGCTAAAGTTTTAAAAATGGGACCAAGCTGTTATAAAGATAAAGAAAGATTTCCAGACGGACCCTGGTGTAAAGAAAATG
>Ga0160422_10001634_pt1 | contig 13980 bp, 13 predicted proteins | sample Fk160mmetaG_FD_108192 | JGI IMG/M metagenome (GOLD analysis project Ga0160422, IMG submission 108192) | Marine microbial communities from the Central Pacific Ocean - Fk160115 60m metaG | ecosystem: Environmental > Aquatic > Marine > Oceanic > Photic zone | place: The Central Pacific Ocean...
GAGATGACCCTGAAGCCACGGTGGCTATCTCCAAGCGCTACTGGTACTGACCACTCGACCATCGGATCGCTGGCGATGTCTGATACTGTTGCTGTCGTGATGTTGTTTGTTGGTTTCCCCAGATGGAACACGGTGTAGAGGACCAATTCCAGCCCGCTTCCTCTTGGTCCAAGTACTAGATCTACCCCGCTCAGGCTCTGGTTGAATCCGCTCTTTGTAGCCTGTTGGATTCGGTCGAAACTAAGAAGAAGTGCCATAGAGGCTGAGAGGGCAATGACGACAAGACCAACCGGGATCAGCCTCGAGCGCATCGATGCTAGTGCTAGACGAAACATTATTCCCGCCCGATCCTTATCACCCGGTCGAACCATGGGATGAGCTCGGGGTTGTGACTGACAACGATAATAGCCTGAGCCGAGGCCTCGACTGAGCCGTTCAGCTCTGCCATAAATTCCTTGGTTGCAGACGGATCCAATGCTGAGGTCGGCTCGTCTGCAAGAATAAGCTCAGGGCTTCCGAGCAGCGCCCTGATGACTGCGACCCGCTGTTGTTGTCCTACACTGAGCTTATTCGGTCTCTTCTTAAGAACGTCGGACATTAGGCCCAGCTGATGTCCTAGTGAGGCCGTTTCGTAGGTAACGTCATCTATTTTGGCCCGACGTGTTTTTGAGAACTCCAGTCCGAGAACTGCATTCTCAAAACCAGTTAAATAGGGAATGAGATTCAGCGATTGAAAAATAATCCCAATGTGATCCGCGCGAATTTTGTCGAGTTGGATTGGGCTGATATCATTGTAGGATTGGCCTAGAAGCCGAATCGATCCGGCTTGGATGGGCAGAACGCCGGAGAGCAAGTTTAGGAAAGTTGATTTCCCGCTACCAGATGCCCCCACTAGTAAAATTTTTTCGCCCGCCGCTACTTTAAGGTCTGGGAACTGGATTTTTTCACCAGACCCGTAGTTGTAACTCAGGGCGTTGGTCTCGAGGATCAAATTGAGGTTAATTCTCTTTCTCGCGTTAGCGAGTCCGATAATGAACGATCCCCGACTACACCTTCAACCTCGATCATTGCAAGATCATCAAATCTCTCGAAGGCCGGCCCGAAATCGAACGACGTAATCTTATCCGGATACCCACAGGTTAGGTCGGCCTCAATGACCACGTCCTTATGCCCCGAGTCACCGCTATTTCCGCCGTCTGCAACGACGTTCCTCAGTGATTGGGTTATCTTTTTTTGAACACATTCAGCAGAGTCAGGTAGGCTTACGAACTCTAAGATGCTAGCTATTTTTTTTATATCTTCGGTTAGGTGGCCGTGGTTCCTGTCATCCTTGTGTTCGTCGTGCTTATGTTCGTCGTGCTTATGTTCGTCGTGCTTATGTTCGTCGTGCTTTCGAAGTTGCACGATTGGGAACTCGTAGACCATTTGAAGCGTTGCCCCGTCCAAAACTATTTGTACGTGGTTAATACCATGGACGTGCGCTCCGGCGTGTCGTTTTTCCGCGTGCACAAAGCTAGCGAATAAGATAAGCGCCAGGGTCAAAGTGATCCGCATGGGTTACTCCCGAGGATTTTTTAAATTTCAATAATATTGCAACCTAAACCCCCGTCAAGGTCTTGTTTCATAACTTTTTCGGCCGAGATGTAATATTTTTATTCTCGTGCTACGAATGGGACAAGATGAGCAAAAAATTGTCGCGTCGATCAGAATTCCAATTTGTGATTGCCTTTTTGGTAGAATGAATTAATACCCTAAAAATAGGGGTAATCACTTCCCTGATATTTCTCATATCTGCCGGACCAATGCGTTACCGCCACAGACTAAAATCGGTAAAAATCTGGTATTAAGAATCTGTGGCCCGGCGAAATCGGAAATTCTTTGTCCCCCAAAAGAGTAGTTTGATCCTAATTAGTCAAATAGATTTCTTGAGCGAACCGGCAGAATTGACTTATGCAACCAGCCAAGCTGGAAGCTCGTGCGCTGCGAAACCCGAAATCGCTGCGTCCACACAGTCTTTTAATGACCCCAGTCTAGAGTGCCTGTTGCTTAAACCGTGGGCGTAGTGGGCGTACTTACCGGAGTTGGTCATTAGACCTTTTGCCTCTGGCGGAAATACAGGCTCAATAATCGAGCACCAGCAGAGGTCGGGCATTATCTGTACTCCCGCGTCTTCCAATTTCTTGGTAATTCCTTCAGCCTCTGCACGTTGAATCGTGTGGCGAGCCGCAGTAATTTTCATTTGAGTCTGGACGTGACGTCGTCTGCCAGCAAAGAGAGCGCTAATCTTTCTTATTTCTTCGATTGATGCGTGTGGGCTTCCAACAGCGACCAAATCTATTTTTTCGAGTCCACGATTAAGCTCGAACCAAGCATCCTTTAGGTTCTCAGGATTGATCAGGTGTATCGGAAGTTGTTCGGTATTCTGGTTAGATGATTCAGGTGTTTGGCCGAGAATATGTAGCATTGGTGCACCGGAAGTTGTTCCGAAAGCAGCGCATAGAGATTTTAAATCATCGATTGTTGGTGAGAGACGTTCTAGTCCTGTAATCAAGGGGACTGAATCAGGTGACAATTTACCAGCGAGCCAACCAATTAGCGGCCACAAGACCTCATCATCAGATGACCACTTTTGAGGAATCGTTACCTCGATTTTTACTCGAGCTTTTCTGCCAAGCGTTGAATACATTCCAACGGACGGTGCCCGTCCCGTTATCGCTATAAATAGATCGAGATAGTCAGGATGTTTTTGGGTTCGCGCACCAAGAACGGTATTCGCGAAAATCACTGCGTTTGATTCCGACCAACCTATATTTTCCCCGAGTTGAGGTTTGTCAGTCAGAAGATATGGTGCACAGGTAAATGTCGGTTTGACCCCCATCTCGATGTATGCGTCGGCCAAACGGCTTGCCCGTTTACCGAAGTCCTCATCGAGCCCCGAGTTCTGCCAATTCTCACGATCGACCGAGATGGCATTAATCGTTGTTGGTATGATCACTTTAGCGCCGAGCTCAGCCATTCTCTCAGCAAAAATGAGATTAGCGTCGTGTGCCAAGATACAGCCATCGATGTGACCTCTATCCACATCGATCAAACTTGATGCGTTTTCGACGGCTGCCATCACGCAAATCGTTTCCATCGCAGCTTTGGCAACGTCACCATGGTCGCCCTTCAAATAGGCGTGATCGTTTGCAGATAAGACGAGTAGATCTTTTGATATCAGGTCTAGGTTGATAGTTTGGTCAGTTAGAACGAGCTGGTGATCGTGAAGTTCAACTAACTTTTCTCTCGCGACAGCATAATAGTTTTGCTGAGAAAGACAGATTATAGGAACCGGGACCCCAAATATCCGGTCGCATACGATTGACCCCAGAGTCAATACTTGTTCTAGCTCGTTAAAAATAATCATCGCAGGAGCACGCTCATTGAGGGCTAACTGCAGTAAAACGCCGCTCCCACTGCATGAGCCTCTGGATGTTGGCATCAATAAACATTTGCCGGACACAGAATCTCCGTGATTGGGGTGGTGTGTGTCGATAATTGCCCCAGTGTGTGGATCGACGCCTCCCCAGAAACTCAATCCTTCTTCACAGACTAGAACTTTACCGCTGGCGCATCCTTCTACAATCAATTGATTTTTTTCGATCGAGCCGTCGTGTTTATTTCTCATGCATGTCGAGCCCGGTATGAAAAGTTCCTCTTTATGTGAATGAGCTAGGTAATGTGGGAAATGAAGCTAGAGGCGATTACTCAGCTCCCTAGATATGATCCCCTAGTCGTCCCACAGCCAATTCTGCATTACTTGACAGGCAGGCGTCGAGAATCGCTACATGCTCTTGTTTAGCTTTATCTATACCATCGATTACGACCAATTGGCTTCTTATATAACGATCTACTCTGCACATAGCGTTGTGAGCGACTTCTTTGGTGAGGGTTGGGGCGTTATCAGCACAGAGCGTGCGATGAGAAATTCAATTGAGGCCACCCCGCGCAGAAGGATCGGTTGATTTGGAGAAATCATTGCACTGAAAGATGGCCAGCTTTTTTGTTGAGTCGTTCATCTGTGGACCCGAGCCCTTCAACATATCACGTTTCAGCAAAGCTCTGAGATTGAAGATTTCGGAGGTTTCATCGGCTAATAGACCTACTAAATACAGGGCCTTCAACTCGTTTTATCTTTATTAGGTACTGCTCTTCCAAGCGCGAGAGCGCTTCTCTGATTGGAATCCTGCTGGTTTGAACCGAGCGAGCAAGGTCAATTTGATGTAGTGGTGTTCCCACGGTGATATCACCCTCAATAATTGCTTTCCTAAGAGCCGAAAAAATTATTTTGAATGCGGATTTTGTTTGTGAGATGTCGACGAATTTAATCGTCACAATTTTCTCGGATTCGCGCGTTGTACTTCGGATACAATATGCGATAAATTCAAGCCCGGCAATAAAGCTAATAACAACCAAAGCGGGTACGAAAATGATAAAAAAACTAGTTAGCATGGCGGCAATAACAATGATGATCGCTGGGACCTCGTTTGCAGATACACTGGACGATATAATTGATCGCGGTAAGTTAAGATGCGGAGTCGTTCTAGACTTCCCCCCTATTGGATTTAGAGACTCAAACAACCAGCCGGCGGGCTTCGACGTTGAATACTGCAAGGACATGGCAGCTGCTTTAGAGGTCGAGCTGGAGCTTCTTGAACTAACATGGGCGGACCGTTTACCTGTCATTGTGACTGGTCGCGCAGATGTTGTTTTTGGGGCAACTTCGGATAGTCTAGCTCGTGCTAAGACTGTCGGGTTCTCCATCCCCTATGCTATTTATTATGCTCAAGGGATCGTCAACTCAAAGAGCGGCATCAAAACCTTTGAGGACATAAAGGGTAAGCGTGTTGCCGCTGCCGTCGGCACCGTTCCGGAGCAGGAGTGGTTAAAAATAGCCAAGGAGTGGGGTGAGGAGAACCTGTACCAGGGGTACCAGAGCGAGAACGAAGTTTTTCTGGCGGTCGCGCAAGGCAAGGCCGATATTGGAATCACGACCAATACGGCTGTAAAACCGATTTCAGAACAATATGATACGGTTGATCCTGGTCCGCGGATGCCATGGACCACAGACTACACTTCGGTAGTCGGCAAACGCCAAGACGTGAGCTGGCTAAATTATTTAAATCTATTTGTTACCCAACAAGTGCGCTCTGGTCGTTACCAAGAGCTTTGGGGCCGGTTTGTAGGCGGGGAAGCTCCTGAGCTGAGAATCCCTGGCGTGATGTACTAGCGGACCGTAAAACAGAGGGGTCTTGCCCTTAGCGGGCGGCCCCTTTCACTTACTGAATGTTTGAGTACAACTTTCACTGGCGACCAGTTTTTAAGAGCTTGCCGGATCTGCTCGAGGCTGCCCTAACTACTCTGCAGGTCGCTTCTTTGGCCATGACCGCGGGTATTTTTCTGGGGTTCATTTTAGCAGTGAGTCGGATGCGGAAAACTGGACCGATCTATTGGTTCGCGACGACTTGGGTTGAGCTAGCCAGAAACACACCCGCTCTATTTCAGTTGTTCTTTTTTGGTTTTGGGCTGGGAGCGCTCGGGTTTCATCTATCACCTTACTTGATCGTTTTGGCGGGCTTGACTTTCAATACGGCTGGATATTTGGCAGAAAATTTTCGCGGTGGTTTTGAGGCAATTCCATCTACCCAGCTAAGGGCCGCACGAAGTCTTGGGATGAATCCTTGGCAGGCCTACACGCGGATATTGATTCCTCAGGTCATGCGGATTGTCTATTACCCGATGACTAACCAATTTGTTTGGGTTGTTTTAATGTCCTCCCTGGGGATGTTGGTTGGGTACAGAGAGCTCACAGGGGAAACGCAATTTTTTGCGAGTAAAACCTACAGGATTTTTGAATATTTTGCTGTCACGGCGATCATTTATTACGTGATGGTAAAAGTTATCTTGGTTCTTTCCAAATTCTTTGCATCACGATTTTTTAGGTATTAGGAATCTTAATGGAGCAAACAATAACTGTTTTTAGTGGCTTCAGCGCTCAAGACCTATTATTCCTCGGGGAAGCGGCTTTAAGAACCCTTTGGATTTCCTTGCTATCAATCGCCATTGGATCATTCCTTGGCGGTATTTTTGGGTGGGTACTTTACGAGTCCAAAAATTGGGGTGGAATTCTTGTCAATCCAGTTTTGGATATATTCCGATCTGTCCCGTTAATTGTTCAGTTAGTTCTTTTCTATAATTTTGCGCCAATTGTCGGGCTTAACTTAGACGCATTCGAGTCTGGGCTGGTTGTGCTGACCATGTACACATCCGCTTTGGTGGCCAACGTAGCGCGCGGTGGAATTGAGTCGGTGGGCAAGTCGATGCGCATCGCATCTCGGTCTCTAGGGATGTCTTATTGGCAGGATATGCGTCACGTGGTATTCCCAATTGGTACCCGAGCGATTTTTCCTTCATGGGTTGGGGTCGCACTGGGCGTGATGAAGGACAGTGCACTTGTGTCGGTCCTAGGATATGTTGAACTTGTCAAGGCGAGCCAAGTACTAATTACGCGTACCCAGGAGCCCCTTCTTATCATCCTAGTGGTCGGAGCGTTCTATTTCGTCCTTTCCTACCCAGTGTCGCGATATTCCGCGAAGCTAGAAAGAAGGTGGTCTCAATGATTAAAGTCGACGGGTTACACAAATATTTTGACGATCTCCACGTTCTCCGTGGAATTGATTTAGAGGTACAGAAGGGGGAGGTGCTCTCGGTAATCGGTGCATCTGGATCAGGTAAGTCAACATTGCTGTACTGCGTCAATGGGATTGAGCAGATTCAGGAAGGCTCGGTATATGTTGATGATGTTGATGTGCATGCGAAGACAACGGATTTGAACAAGCTTCGACAGCGGTTGGGGATGGTATTTCAGCAGTGGAATAGTTTTCCACACTTGACTGCGATGGAGAATGTGGCTCTGGCGCCTCAGATTGTTAGAGGGCTGACGAAGGAAGAAGCTAAAGATGTCGCTATCAAACAACTCGAGCATGTCGGGCTCGGTGATAAGTTTGATGTCTTTCCCAACGCCCTATCTGGCGGTCAACAACAAAGATTGGCAATCGCGCGAGCTTTGGCTATGGACCCTCAGTATATGTTGTTCGATGAAGCCACGTCAGCCCTAGATCCTGAGTTAGTCGGTGAGGTTCTGGATACTATGCGGGTGCTTGCTGAGGAGGGGATGACCATGATTTGTGTTACCCATGAAATGGGATTTGCTCGAGATGTATCTGACCGAGTCGCTTATTTCCACGAGGGCATTGTTGAAGAAATCGGGCCACCCGATCAGATATTTGCGGACCCTGAGTCGGAGCATACGAAGAAATTTTTAGCAAAAGTAAGGTGATTTAGGTAGTTCAATTTCTATTTCGAGAGAGAGATGCGAAACGGCTTGTATAGAGGTGTAGATGATGAGAACAGGCATATTTACTGGTTGTGTGCCAGCGTTAATGACCCCCTGCGATGAGCAGCGGAAACCCAACTACGATGCGCTAGTCGAAAAGGGGTTGTATCTTATCGAGCAAGGAATGTCTGCCGTGGTCTATTGCGGATCCATGGGCGATTGGCCACTGTTGACGGATGCTCAGCGGATGGAAGGTGTGAGCGCGTTAGTAGAGGCAGGTGTACCTGTAATCGCAGGCACCGGGGCTATCAATTCGGAGTCGGCTGTTGCTCATGCGGCTCATGCGCAGAGGGTTGGTGCTAAGGGTTTGATGGTAATTCCGAGAGTGTTGTCTAGGGGTAACTCGCTCGAGGCCCAGCGATACCACTTTAAGGCAATCTTGGAGGCCGCGGCTGATTTACCTGGGGTCATCTATAACAGTCCCTACTATGGGTTTACTACACGAGCCGATCTGTTTTTTTCCCTGAGATCGGAGCATCCGAATCTGGTCGGGTTTAAGGAATTCGGCGGGTTTGAGGATCTACGGTACGCGTCGGAACATATTACGTCTAAGGACCCGGATGTTACTCTGATGATTGGTGTAGATACGGCCGTGTACCATGGTTTCGTAAACTGCGGCGCAGGGGGCGCAATCACTGGGATCGGGAACGTCTTACCCAAGGAGGTCCTTCTTCTGGCTGAGTTGTCTCAGAAAGCGGCAGCAGGGGATGTAATTGCTCGTCGGAGAGCACGAGAGCTTGATGAAGCCTTGTCCGTGCTCTCAAGTTTTGACGAGGGCGTGGATTTAGTTCTGTATTACAAGCACCTGATGGTTTTAGAAGGAGATGAGAACTACTTGCACCACTTTAATGAGTCCGATCGTTTGACAGATGCTCAGCGAAATTATGCTGAATCACAATTCTATCTGTTTAAGCAGTGGTTTCAGTCTTGGATCCAGCTTGAGAGGCTCCGGTGAAAATCCTCGATAGCCACACTGAGGGTGAGCCCACTCGAACTATTTTCGAAGCCGGTTTCGATTTGGGATCTGGCTCTCTTGCTGAGAAAGCGCAGGTGTTTGAACAAAATTATCGAGATTTTTGTGGGTCCGTTCTAAAAGAACCTAGAGGGAATGATGCCTACGTGGGTGCCTTGGTGATTGATTCTGAAGAACCCGATTGCGCCGCCGGGGTCATTTTTTTTAACACGGTCCAAAATTTGGGAATGTGTGGTCACGGTACCATAGGCTTAAGCGCAACAATGGCCTACTTGGGCCTCATCAAGCCGGGCCAACACAAGCTTGAAACACCGGTTGGCAAAGTAGAAATCAATCTCAAAACTCCAAACCGAGTGTCGGTCACTAATGTTGAGAGCTACAGGCTACTGAAAAATGTTCACGTCGAAGTCTCATCTTACGGGTCGTTAATTGGCGACGTGGCGTGGGGCGGAAATTGGTTTTTTCTGGTGAAGAAATCGCCGATCGAGATCAAGCTGGAAAACCTACTTGAGCTAACAGATTTGAGCTTACAAATACGGAAGGCCCTCGAAGTTAAGGGTATTACGGGCTCACATGGAGCGTGGATAGATCACATAGAACTATATGGAGCGCCAGAGTCGGCTGAGGCCAATAGTAGAAGTTTTGTACTAGTGCCCAGCGGTTCCTATGATCGATCGCCGTGTGGGACAGGGTGTTCGGCTAAGATGGCCTGTTTAGCGGCGGACGAGTGTTGGCCCGCCGGGAAGATCTGGATTCAGGAGAGCGTTATCGGGAGCACCTATGCGTTAGCATACGAACGAGGGGATAACGGGGGCGTGATTGTAACTATCGAGGGGACGGCTTTCGTTACGGCTGAGGTTACATTGATTTTTGATAGCCAAGACCCGTTCAGGTTTGGGATTTAATCATGGATATCTGTCGTCGCCTAACGCGACAGAATTTGGACGCCAGCTTAATCTATGAATCCTAAAAAAAGTGTCGTTGTAGTAGGTTCCGGAATAATCGGCATCAGCGTCGGCTTGGCACTTCAACAAGCTGATTGTAGGGTCAGCATTATAGATAGAGGAAGCCGGTCCCAGAATGCCTCGGAGGGTAATGCCGGTGCCTTCGCGTTGGCAGATATCGTTCCGCTGGCGACCCCGGGGATAATGAGGGCGGCACCGGGTTGGTTGCTCGATCCGTTGGGACCACTTAGCATCCGGCCATCGTATATTTTTTCTATAGCCCCTTGGCTTATTAAGTTTTGGCGCGCGAGCTGGAGCGATAGGTTTCCGTCATTGATGAAGGCTCAGGCCGAACTGATGTCCTTTTCAAGATCTGCCCTCGAACGTCAGGCTCAACTATATCGCGGGGAACCTTTATTGAGGAGAGAGGGTCAACTCCGTTTATACGATAGCAGAGATACGTTCCGAGCGAGCTCCTCTTATTGGCAAGCCTGCAGAGAATACGGTATCACTCATGATCTTTTAGGGTCTTCTCGAGAAATAGAAGAGATCCAGCCGGGGCTATCCACGAAGTTTCAACACGCCGGCTACACGCCGGACTGGTTGAATGTGAGTGATCCGAAGCAGTGGCTAAAAAATCTACGGGATCAATTTGTTGAACGCGGAGGGCTGGTGGAGTGCAGAGATGTGCGATCGATTTCTGCTAACTCAAACATTGTTGAGGTCTATTGCGTAGATGAGAGCTTGAGCTGTGACTTCGTCGTGATCGCAGCTGGCGCCTGGTCGAAGTCCTTGGCTCAGACCATTGGTGATGACATTCCTCTCGAGACAGAGCGGGGATACAACACGACGTTTAGTCCAGGCCATTTTGAGTTGAAGACCCATCTGACGTTCGCTGATCATGGATTCGTTGTTTCTAAAGTCGGCAGTAAGGTGCGAGTTGGTGGCGCTGTCGAGTTAGGTGGTTTATCGGCACCTCCCAACTTTGATCGCTCGAAGATTTTATTGTCGAAAGCGAAAAAGTTTTTGCCGAACATGAGCACGGTAGATGGTGAGGAGTGGATGGGTTTCAGGCCATCTATGCCCGATAGTCTTCCTGTTATCGGTACCTCCCCAAAACAGCCACGCGTGATCTATGCTTTTGGTCACGGTCATCTCGGTTTGACTCAGTCTGCCGCCACAGGCGAACTTGTCCGCGACAGTATCTTAGGAAAGCCTTGGCCGATCGCGTCAAGCCCATTTTCCCCGGGACGGTTTCGTCACTGACTGTATTCAAGGTTCCCTTGGGATTTTGTCAAAACGGTGTCTAATGTGCGCGGCCACGGCCAGGTCAAGATGTGCCCCTCCCCCGTTTTTAAAAATCGTAATTTCAGTGTCACTGCTTCGTCCAGTACCGCCAGAACATAGCCCATAAAAATCGTTGATCACGTCGGCCTCAGAAATCAATCCACTAGCAAGAGGGATACCCAACTCTCCAATATCATGCAGTGCGGTCTTATAGGAGTCTACGAAAATAGATCCCCGAAGCAGAGCCGAATCGTGAGCTTCACGCATATCGGGCCGGAAAGCACCAATCAAATCTAAATGGCAGCCGTTCTTGAGCCATTCCCCCTTAATGAAGGGATCAACCGCGGTGGTCGCGGAGGAAAGAATGTCCGCGATTCGGACCGCTTCGGATAAATCTTTGATTGGGGTGACATCCTTCTCAGACGCTAGCGCGACTGCCTTTTCGTGGCGATGATTCCAAACATATATTGTTTCAAGTCCCGGAAATAACTCCCGATATGCGTCAATCATCGATTGGGCAACTTTACCTGCACCTAAAATCGTTAGTACTTGGCTCTCTTTCCTCGCAAGCAACTTGGCGCCGAGCACTGAATCACCGGCAGTTTTCCACTTTGTTATCAAATTGCCGTCAATTATGGCTTGCGGCGCGCCTGAGTTATCGTCGAATAGGGTTACAAGTGATTGAACGGTGGGAAGGTCTTGAAATTTTGTTGCATTGTCGGGAAAGATCGTCGCAGTCTTTACAGCGATCCCATAGTTCTCCACCCAGGCAGCCCGCGAAAGAAGGGAACTATTTTTAGATTGCAAGAGTATGTCATTGATGTCCGCCTCAGGTTTCTGGTGAACCGAGAAGAGCGCGTCAGTTATTTCTGACCACGTCAGTAGCTTGTCTATATGTTCCTCGGAGATAAAAGGGATGTCTCTCATAATTTAGGTTGGGCGAACCGGCCAAGTATCAGATACCCTATATCCATGTGGCCAAGGGTCAGATGGGTCTAAATAATACTCATACGAGCCCGTGATCCACGCACGTCCAGAAATCTCAGGTCTAATCATATTGATGCCGCTGTGGTGATCTGTGCCCAGAATTTTACCCTCGAAACACGATCCTATTATTGATCGGGCGATAACAGGCTCTCCGACGGATAGCTGTTTTCTGGCATTCAGGACGGCCATCCGCGCTGATAGACCTGTGCCGGTCGGTGATCGGTCAAGCTTTCCGGGGTCTATCACAACCGTATTTGTGTATGTTTTTACGCCGTCAATTTTTGTGAGGTTAGAGTGTATTTGTGTAAACGAAAAGTGCGTCCAGTCCTTGTTGAGTGGATGCTCGAATACCAGTTGCTCGTTAGCAGCTTTGGTAATTTTTCTGCCAAGCTCAACGAGGTCCTTTGCCTCTTCTGGAATGATTTCAAATCCTAGCTGTGTTGCGTCAATCGTTACGAAACTATCCCCGCCGTACGCGGTATCTACAGACAGTGTTCCATAACCCTCTAGCTCGAGGCTTTGGTCTAGCAGGCTGGCAAACGACGGTACGTTTTGCACGTAAACCCGCTCCACCTTCCCTTGACCGCATTCTGCTCTTATTTTTATAAGTCCCCCGGGAGCCTCCAGAGTCATAAAGGTTTCGGGTTCCACCAACGGAATAATACCTGTCTCCAGAAGAACGGTAGCGACACAGATCGAGTTTGAGCCAGACATAGGTGGTGTATGACTTGGCTCCATAATGATCCAGCCCATCTGAGCCTCGGGATGTTTAGGCGGCACCAGTAGATTGACGTGTCGAAACAGACCACCACGGGGTTCATTGAGTATGAAGTTTCTTAATGAGCCATCATTGTGTATGAAAACCGCTTGCTCCCAGACCGTGTCGCCTGGCGGCGGTGCTACACCTCCGACGATGACATCACCGACCTCGCCCTCAGCGTGACAACCGATCACGTGTATAGACTTCGAGGATCTAATTTTTGTGCGCTCCCTTTTTTCTCACCAAGCTATACTATTTTCAACAGAGGCTTGATATCACTAACGTACTACAAGACCGGCAGAGCGAAAAGGCGAGCTCTCTACAATTTGTTGGCCAAAATTAATTTCGAAGGAGTATTCGATGAAATATCAACTGAAGCTAAAGCACTTTATCGCTGGTAACTGGGTTGGGGGCTCTGAAAGTTTTAAATCTTCTCCTAGCTCAGGTCCAAGTCATAGTTTCCCGGTAGGTACAAACGAACTGGTGGATCAGGCGGTTAGAGATGCTGAGGAGGCGTTTATCACTTATTCGCAAACTTCTCGGCAGGATCGTGCTAATTTTTTAAGGGTTATAGCTGAAGAAATCGATGCCCTTGGTGATGCGATTACAGCGATCGCAGGCGAAGAAACTAGCTTGCCCTCAGTAAGATTAGAGGGCGAGCGAGGCAGAACCTGTGGCCAATTAAGAATGTTTTCTGATGTCTTGGAGAAAGGTGATTATTTAGATTGTCGCCACGATGTGGCCTTGCCTGAGCGGACACCATTACCACGACCCGAGTTGCGACTCATGCAGCTACCGGTGGGGCCGATTGCCGTATTCGGAGCATCCAATTTTCCACTCGCATTTTCTGCAGCTGGAGGCGACACAGCATCAGCGCTAGCTGCTGGTTGTCCAGTCGTTGTCAAGGCGCATCAAGCACATCCTGGAACAAGTGATCTTGTTGCGCAAGCGATTGAGAGCGCTATACATCGCACCGGGATGCCAGGAGGCGTGTTCTCAATGGTCCATGGTGGAAGCAGATTAGTGGGTGAGGCCCTCGTGAAGCACCCATTGATTTCAGCCGTTGGGTTTACTGGGAGCCTTGTGGGTGGCCGAGCACTTTTTGACCTCTGCGCTCAGCGTCCAATTCCCATCCCGTTCTTTGGTGAACTTGGGTCAGTCAATCCGATGTTCATATTGCCGGGAGCGGCGGTAGATCGGGGCGAGGAGATCGGTCGGGGTTGGGCCGCGTCCCTCACAATGGGCGCCGGTCAGTTTTGCACAAATCCTGGGATTATTGTTGTGATGGAGGGCGAATCAGCAGACAACCTTGTTGATGCAGCTAAGGTTGCGTTAGCCGGTGCAGCCCCTCAAACGATGCTGACTAATGGCATAGCCGTTGCGTATAAAGAGGGACAGAAACGGATATCGGACACGTCGGGTGTGCGTAGTGTCCTCACTTCAATGTGTGATCAACGACAAGCAACACCATACCTATACGAAACAGATGGGTCGACTTGGTTAGCAGATGCGTCGCTTGGTCACGAGATTTTTGGTCCTTTAGGTCTCATTGTAAAAGCGTTGGATTTTGAGCAAATGCTCGAGGTGGCAAAAC
>Ga0160422_10001635_pt1 | contig 13980 bp, 16 predicted proteins | sample Fk160mmetaG_FD_108192 | JGI IMG/M metagenome (GOLD analysis project Ga0160422, IMG submission 108192) | Marine microbial communities from the Central Pacific Ocean - Fk160115 60m metaG | ecosystem: Environmental > Aquatic > Marine > Oceanic > Photic zone | place: The Central Pacific Ocean...
GACGCGTCGGGTCAAAGCCCATGTCTGTGAGTTCATGCAGCAGTGATGGTTGATCGGCACTGCTGAGATCTCCGGGAATCGACCGTTGCAACAGCAATTCCAGTTCAAGACGCCGGCGGTCGTTGTTCACGGATCAAGCTCTCAGAAAGGTGCGGGCTTCCCCCGCTTGTGGGAGGACTGCCTCACCTATCAACATGTTTAGACGTGAATTCGCAACCGGTCAGCATGAGTGGCGATGCCTCCACCCCCGCGCAGGATCCGTCTTCAGCTGTTTCTGACGGACAGCAACCCGCCGTGACGCCCACCGAGAGCGCGGAGGTGACGACTCCATCGGACACCGCTTCCGTTTCGGACCAGGCTGCCGTGCCTGATTCAGCCCCTCAGCCTGGAGACAACGAGGCCCGTCTGGAGCAGCTGGAGCGGGAGCACTCGGCCCTGCGTGAAGAGCACGAAGTGCTGCGCGGTCAGTACGTGCGCATCGCAGCCGATTTCGACAACTTCCGCAAACGTCAGAGCCGTGATCAGGACGACCTCAAGCTGCAGCTCACTTGCAGCACGCTGAGCGAGATTCTCCCCGTGGTCGACAATTTCGAACGGGCCCGTCAGCAGCTGAGTCCTGAGGGGGAAGAGGCACAGGCCCTGCATCGCAGTTATCAGGGGCTCTACAAGCAGCTGGTGGATGTGCTCAAGCAGCTCGGTGTTGCCCCGATGCGTGTGGTGGGCCAGGAGTTTGATCCCACCCTGCATGAGGCGGTGCTGCGCGAGCCCAGTGAGGAACATCCCGAGGATGTCGTGATCGAAGAGCTCCAGCGTGGCTATCACCTCAACGGTCGCGTGCTTCGACACGCCATGGTCAAGGTGTCCATGGGGCCCGGTCCTCAGCAGGGTGCCGCCACGGAGCAAGCCGCTGCGGAGGGAGATGCCGAGTCCTCTGCTGGAGGGGAGGTTCAGGGTGATGTTCACGGTTGATTCACCCCCTGCTCCTACTGTGACTTTTGGGACGACCAGCTGATGGCCGATTACTACGAGCTTCTCGGTGTCAGCAGGGATGCCGATGCGGACACTCTCAAGCGCGCCTACAGGCGTCTGGCCCGTCAGTACCACCCGGACATCAACAAGGAGCCCGGCGCGGAGGATCGTTTCAAGGAGATCGGTCGCGCCTACGAGGTGCTCAGCGATCCCCAGACGCGCGGACGCTACGACCAGTTCGGTGAGGCGGGTCTCGGTGGTGCCGCAGGCATGCCCGACATGGGCGACATGGGTGGCTTTGCCGATCTGTTTGAGACATTCTTCAGTGGATTCGGCGGTGCCGCTGGCAGCGGCCGGCAACAGCGACGCCGTGGTCCTCAGCAGGGAGACGACCTGCGCTACGACCTCACGATCGATTTCGAGCAGGGGGTGTTCGGCCAGGAACGCGAAATCCGTGTTCCTCACCTGGAGACCTGCACCGTCTGTACCGGCAGTGGTGCCAAGAGCGGCAGCGGTCCCACCACCTGCACCACCTGTGGTGGCGTCGGCCAGGTGCGCAGGGCGACGCGAACCCCTTTCGGGAGTTTCACCCAGGTGGCCGAATGTCCCACCTGCAACGGCAGTGGTCAGGTGATCGCCGATCCCTGCAACGCCTGCGGAGGTCAGGGGGTGACGCAGGTGCGCAAGAAACTTCGCATCAACATTCCTGCCGGTGTCGACACCGGCACCCGTCTGCGGGTGGCCGGAGAGGGCAATGCCGGTCTGCGTGGCGGACCGGCCGGCGACCTGTACGTCTTCCTCACCGTCAAGCCCCACCCCACCCTTCAGCGGGACGGTCTCACCGTGCATTCGGAGGTGAAGGTGAGCTATCTCCAGGCGATCCTCGGCGACACCATTGAGATCGACACCGTCGATGGTCCAGCCAGCCTGGAGATTCCTGCCGGCACCCAGCCCAGTGCTGTGCTCACGCTGGAAAACAAAGGCATTCCCAAGCTGGGAAATCCTGTCGCACGCGGAAATCAGCGCGTCACTGTCAATGTGAAGCTGCCCACGCGTCTCAACGAGGATGAGCGGGGATTGCTCGAGGAGCTGGCCGGGCATCATTCGGCCCGCGGTGAGCAGCACCACCATCACAAGAGCGGTCTGTTCGCCCGACTGTTCGGTCAGCGTTAACGATGGCGGAGCGTCCCCCTGATCAGCAGCTCGATCTCTGCGGGACCCCTTGTCCGCTCAATTTCATTCGCTGCAGGCTCACCCTCGAGACGATGGCGGCAGGCCAGCTCCTCCAGGTGGATCTCGATCCCGGTGAGCCCGAAGAGATGGTCGTGCCGGGACTGCGCCGCGATGGTCATCTGGTGCAGGTGGTGCGTCGTTCGGATGCTTGTGTTCGTCTCACGGTGACCTGTGCCGGTGACTGAGTGCCTGGCGCAGTCCGGGATGGTGGTGGCGCTTCAGGCCAACTATCTCGAGGTGGAGCTCACCGATCCACCCGCTGATGCTCCTTCGCGTCTTCTCTGCACCCGCCGCACGCGCCTGAACCATCGGGGAGCAGCTGTGTATGTGGGCGATCGTGTGCGGGTGGAAGCCATCGACCCGGATCACGCCAGGGCTGTGGTGGCGGGTGTGGAGCCCCGCAGCAGTTTTCTGTCGCGTCCGCCCGTGGCCAATGCATCCTGTGTTCTGGTGGCTGTGGCGGTGGAGCAACCCGCCTTTGATGCCGATCAGGTCAGCCGGTTTCTGCTCACCGCAGAACAGACCCGATTGCAGGTGAGGCTGGTGCTGACCAAATGCGATCTGCTGAACTCCGGAGCTCTGTCCCGACTGCAGACACGGCTGCAGGGATGGGGTTACGACCCTCTGCTGGTCTCAAGCCAGACGGGACTGGGATTCGAGGAACTGCGCATGCAGCTGGCAACCGTTCCGATCTCGGTGCTGTGCGGACCGTCAGGGGTCGGCAAGAGCTCCTTGCTGAATGGCCTTCTGCCGGGACTGGCTCTGCGTGTGGGAGCGGTGTCCGGTCGGCTCCAGCGTGGTCGTCACACCACGCGTCATGTGGAACTGCATGCCGTCGCCCCCGGTGCCCGGGTTGCTGATACTCCCGGCTTCAACAGGCCGGAACTTCCTCAGGATGTCTCCAATCTCGAGGTGTTGTTCCCTGAACTCAGACATCAGCTTGAACGCCACCCCTGTCGTTTCCGTGACTGCCTGCACCGGGATGAGCCCGGTTGCGGTGTCACCCGGGACTGGGAGCGCTATCCGATGTACCGCCGAGCGGTGGATGAATTGCTGGGTGTCAGCCGCCCATCCCGGGGAGGTTGAGATCGAGTCCGCCGGTCAGCTCCTGCATGCGCTCCTTCATCGTGCCGGTGGAACGCTCATAGGCGGCCTGAAGTGCGGCGAGCGTGGCGGCCTCTGCGGCAGCCTGGCCTTCGCTGAGAAGCGTCGGGTCCAATCTCACCCGCAGCGGTTGCTGATTGCCTGACAGCCAGATGCTGGCCCTGCCGTCTTCGCTGCTGCCCTCGATCTCCATGGCATCGAGTTCCTCCTGCAGTTTCTGAGCGTCCTGCTGGATCTGCTGTGCCTTGCGGAAGGCTTCGGTGAGCTGTCCGAAATTGGGAAGTCCGAACCCTGCCATGGCACTGCTGAAGGAACCGAAAGATTAGGCCGCCGTCTCGAATCCCAGGCGTTTGACCTCCGGATGCAGCTGGATTCCGTGGGCATCGGCCACTTTCTCCTGCACGACCCGGATCAGCCTGCGGATGTCCTCAGCGCGGGCACCGCCCAGGTTGACGATGAAATTGGCATGCAGTTCCGAAACCTGTGCACCCCCGATCCGGTGGCCTTTCAGGCCCAGCCCCTCGATCAGCCGTCCCGCCTTGGCGGGTTCCGGATTGCGGAACACACTGCCGCAGCTGGGCTGTTTGTAGGGCTGAGTGCTCGTGCGGTGACTGAGGTTGCCGCTGGTGCGTCGCTGCAGCTCCGCCGGATCATGACCCGCTTCCAGCTGAAATTCAGCGGCGACCACCAGCATCGGTTGATCCTGCAGTGCGCTGTGGCGATAGGCGAAATCGAGTTGGTCCCTCTCGAGACGCACGATCTCGAATCCATCGCCCTTGAGAGCGACCACATCGACACTGACCAGCCGTTCGGCGGTGCAGCCACCTTGTGCGCCCGCATTCATGACAGCGGCACCGCCGACTGTGCCGGGAATGCCAACGGCCCACTCCAGACCCTGAAGTCCCTGTCTTGCGGCACGTCTGGCCAGTGTGGGGATGGGCTCACCGGCGCGCGCTCTGATGCGGCCGGTGCTGACGTTCAGATCGATGCCCTGCAGTCGCCTCATGCAGAGCGTCAGCCCCGGCAGTCCCGCATCAGCGATCAGCAGGTTGGAGCCTGCACCGATGACCCGGACGGGCAGGTCAGCCTCGGCGGCCCAGTTGAGCAAGACGGGAATCTGTTCTGCGTCACTGGGTTCCGCCAGCCATTGCGCAGGCCCTCCCACACGCCAGGTGGTGAAGCTGGCCAGAGAAGCCTCCGCCTGCAGGATGCCGCTGGTCTGGAAAGCGGTCAGGCCGCCAGTGTCGATCGACATGGGGTCTGCCCTTCTGCGGAGTTCGGCGACAGCCGCGACCAGAGACTGTTGACATCTCCGGCTCCCATTGCGAGCACCAGGTCATCCGGACGGCTGTGCTCACGGACAAGATTGGTCAACTGGTCCATGGTTGAGGCCACAAGCACTGTCTGGTCAGGGTTCAGTCGCTGCATTGAGGCAGCCAACGCTTCGCTGTGAACTCCTGGGATCGGTTGTTCACCTGCGGAAAACACCGGAGCCAGCACCACCATGTCGACGCTGCTCAGTGCCTTGGCGAACGCGTCCTGAAATTCCTGGGTTCTGCTGAAGCGATGCGGCTGAAAGACCGCCACCAGTCGCTGGGGACAGCGAGGCAGAGGACTGCGGCCGCTCGACAGCATCAGTGATGCCATCGACAGGGTTGCAGCGACTTCGCTGGGATGGTGGGCGTAATCATCCACGATGAGACGGCCCTGCCAGTCACCCCGGAAGTCGAAACGGCGGCCTGGTGCCTGGAGCGCATTGAGATGGTGGATCAGTCGATCGAGGCCGATCCCCTCAAGTCGACACGCCGCCAGGGCTCCGACCGCATTGCTCAGGTTGTGCAGACCCGGCAGTGGGAGCGTGACACGCGCCACATGCAGTCCCTGCTCGTAGAGATCCGCAACGGTTCGATCACCTTCAAGGGCGACGGGCAGGGCTGCGAAATCGACGTTGTCGCTGCGTTGAACTGACCACCAGGCATCGGCCTGGAAATGTTCGCTGAGAATGGGATCGTCCTGGTTGGCGAGCAATCGTCCGCAACCAGCCCCGAAACGCCGCATGGTGGTGATCAGATCATCGAGGTCGCGATAGTGATCCGTGTGGTCGAGTTCAAGGTTGGTGATCACGCCCAGGGCGGCGTTGAACTTCACCAGTGATCCGTCGGACTCGTCGGCTTCAGCCACCAGCAGTCGGCCTGAGCCTGCATGTCCGTTGCTGCCGTAACAGGGCACGATGCCACCGATCACAGCGGTGGGATCCTCACCAGCTCCATGCAGAAGCGAGGTGACCATCGTGCTGGTGGTGGTTTTCCCATGACTTCCTGCCACGGCGATGGAAGGCTGCTGATCGATCAGCGCTGCAAGCAATTCGGAGCGATGCCAGATCGTCAGTTCGCGGGTCTGCGCTGCGATCAGTTCGGGATTGCTTGCTGGAATGGCACTGCTGACCACCACCAGCGGTGCATGGCGCCCGAGCCTGCTGAGATCACTGAAGTTATCGGCAACCTGGGAGGAGAACGCCACCATTCCCAGCGACTGCAGGGTCTCCATGGCAGGAGACATGCGCCGGTCCGAACCACTCACCTGATGACCACGGCTCAGCAGGATGCGTGCCAGGGCTGACATGCCGATGCCGCCAGCACCGATGAAGTGCACGGACGACGGACTGTCAAGCGGTCTGCTCAAGGAAGAAAGCCGTGAACGCGCACCATAAATCAGCTTTTCCAGCTGACCAGCATTTGGCGCAGACTGTCGCGAGAGCCTTCATCGAACGCGCTTCGTTGGGCCTTCAACGGGTGAAAAAGAGTGATTTCTGTATGATCGGCGGCCAAACCCCGCTGCGGACTTACCGCTTTTGCCATGACCCTGCGCGTTGCGATCAATGGATTCGGCCGAATCGGTCGCAATGTGATGCGGGGTTGGATCAGCCGTGGTGCTGACACCGGGATCGAGATCGTCGGTGTGAATGCCACCTCTGATCCCAAGACCAGTGCTCACCTGCTGACCTACGACTCCATCCTCGGCAAGCTCGATCCCGGTGTGAAGATCGAGACCACCGACGACGCCATGATCGTCAATGGCAAGGAAGTCAAGTTCTTCTCCGACCGCAATCCTCTGAATTGCCCCTGGAAGGACTGGGGCGTTGACCTGGTGCTCGAGTCAACCGGTGTGTTCAACACCGATGAGAAAGCCAGCATGCACATTCAGGCTGGTGCCAAGAAGGTGATTCTCACCGCTCCAGGCAAAGGTCCCAAGGTCGGCACCTTCGTCGTGGGTGTGAATGAGGAGCAATACCGCCACGAGGACTGGGACATTCTGAGCAATGCCAGCTGCACCACCAACTGTCTGGCTCCCCTGGTGAAGGTCATTGATCAGTCGGTCGGGATCAACCGCGGTCTGATGACCACCATTCACAGCTACACCGGTGACCAGCGGATCCTCGACAACAACCACCGTGATCTGCGTCGTGCCCGTGCGGCGGCGGTCAACATGGTTCCGACCTCAACCGGTGCAGCCCAGGCCGTCGCCCTGGTCTATCCCGCTGTGAAGGGCAAGTTCACCGGCATTGCCATGCGCGTGCCCACCCCGAACGTGTCAGCGGTTGACCTGGTGTTCGAGTCGTCCCGTGCATCATCCGTGGACGAGATCAGGTCGATCGTGAAGGCCGCGGCCGATGGCCCGATGAACAAGATCATCAAATACGGCGATCTTCCTCTCGTGTCCAGTGACTATGCAGGCACCAATCAGTCGACCATCTTTGATGCGGATCTGACACTGTCCATGGGTGACAACTTCTTCAAAATCGTTGCCTGGTACGACAACGAGTGGGGCTACAGCCAGCGGGTTGTTGATCTCGCCGAGGTCGTCGCCAGCAACTGGAAGTAAGCATCATCCGCACAGTGCTTCGTCCCTCCCCCTGGGAGGGATTTTTTTTGATCATCCGCCCTTGAGATCACCTCGGTAGTGATCGAAGCCCGCGCTGTTCACCGGAAGTTGGGTGTCGCTCCAGAGCACTCCCTCGTGCTCTGCAGTCATCCAGCCGATCCGCCGGCTGCCCGGTTGACTCTGAAGCCAGCGTTCAGCCCAGGCTGCGGGCAGGCTCAGCACCAGTTCAAAGTCCTCGCCACCACTCAGGCACCAGTGGTCCCAGACAGGTCCTGGTGGCCAGCCTGGGGCCCGCGGCAGCCAGTCACGCGCCAGCAGCGCGCCGCAATGGCTGCTGCTGCACAAACCCTCCACTGCAGCCAGCAGGCCATCGCTGCTGTCCGTGCCGGCTGCCCTCCAGGGAAGCGCTTTCGGTTTGTTGTTCAACAACCGCTCCAGTGCATCCATCCGGGGAGTTGGCCGGCGATGATGGGCAATCGCCTGATCCACCAGGTTGTTCGGCAGAGCGTCCCTGTGCACGTCGGGATCACCCTGCAGCAACGCCAGTCCCAGACGGCTCAGGCCATGGGCGCCGCTGGTGACGATCCAGTCGCCTGGCCTTGCGTCGCCGCGGTGCAGTCGCAAGCATCCCTGCCGGCCCAGGGCTGTGATTGCAATCAGGCGCTGGTTGCCTGCCGAGCAGTCGCCACCCAGCAAGAGACCTCCATGGTGGTTGAGAGCATCGGCAATGCCTGTGTACAGGTCCTCCACCCAGCGCCAGGCGGTCTCTCCAGGCGCCACCAGCGCCACGGTGATTCCCTCAACGGTGACGGCACCGCTCGCTGCCAGATCGGAGAGGTTGGCAGCCACCGCCCGCCAGCCCAGATCCTCGGCGCTCATGGTGAGGTCACAGAAGTGAACTCCATCGACAAGCACGTCGGTGTTGATCAGCAGCTCTCTGGGATCCGATTTGAGGGCTGCCGTGTCATCGCTGAACTGTCCCGGTGGTGCGAAGCGGGACAGCCGCTTGATCAGCTCCGCTTCGCCCAGCTCCGCCAGCGTGACCGTCACGGAGCTCAGGCGTGCTGCTGCAGACGATCCGCGCCGTCGACCACCTTGATGCGTTCGATCACGTCATCAACGCCCAGTTCCTCCAGCACATCGAAGCCGTCGACGACGTAACCGAACGCGGCGTTGCGCCCGTCCACCAGATTGAGTCCGGCGGGGGTGAGCTCAGCCTCGTAGAGGAAGAGGAAGAACTGGGACGAGCCGTCATCGAGAGCCTGATCGGAATGGGCCCAGCCCAACGTGCCCAGGGTGGCAAAGGGAAGCACCGGCGTGGCTTTGTAGAGGCCGACATCCTCGAAGGTCTGGTTGTAGAAGGTCTCCGGTTCACCGGGAACCCGGATTTCCAGCGGTACGTGGCGTTCCTGCTTGGTTTTGGGATCCACGTAGCCGATTTCCGGTCCCTTTGGATCGCCGCTTTGAAGGATGTAGAAATCCTCCGCACGGTTGAAGGGAAGACCGTCGTAGAACCCTTTCAGGCTGAGATCGACGAATGCGCCTGCAGTCAACGGAGCGTTGTAACCATCCAGCACTGCGGTGAGATCGCCCTGGGTGGTCTCGATCACCACGGTCGCGCGACCTGCCAGGCGCGGCAGGTCATCAAATTCCGATGGGATGTCGGGGAGACGATCATCGATGAGCAGTGCTTCCAGGTCGCCGATCTGGCTCAGGGCCTGTCGTCGTGTCTGAATGAAGCCTGCCTTGTCCTTGGCCTGAACACGGTCATCCAGGGTGAGCAGTTCCTCGCTGACTGCATCAAGGATCTGATCGGCATGGGCCTGCTCGTCACCGGGCACGGCGGCAATGATCGTGCTCCGTGTGCTGTCCAACAGGTCCTGAGTGCGCTTGATGCCGCGTCCCAGCGCACTCCAGCGTTTGGCTCGCAGGTCATCACTGGTTCCCTCCAGTCGGTGCTGGAGCGTGCGCAGGTCGTCCTGATCCATCGGCAGGGAGTCGCGCAGGATCGCCGTTGGATCCTTCACAGCGTTCCCCTGGGGGAGACCGGCCCAGGCCGGTGTTGCCCAGACCAGTCCCACCATCACCATCAGCAGGCCGAGCAACCCTGTGCTCAGGCGCTGAAACGCCAACCGAATCGCCAAGGAGAACCCCAGGTGCTGAAAGGACTTTGGCACAGCCGTATGATCCCCTGAACAGTTCGGCGGGAATGATCTCCAGCAACGACTTTCGCACCGGCACCACGATTGAGCTCGACGGTGCCGTCTGGCGCGTGGTGGAGTTCCTGCATGTGAAGCCCGGCAAGGGATCCGCTTTCGTTCGCACCAAGCTCAAGGCGGTGCAGAGCGGCAATGTTGTGGAAAAGACGTTTCGCGCCGGGGAGATGGTTCCCCAGGCCATGCTTGAGAAAGCAACCCTCCAGCACACCTACATGGAGGGTGAGGACTACGTCTTCATGGACATGTCGTCCTACGAGGAGACCCGTCTCACCGCGCAGCAGATCGGTGACAGCCGCAAATATCTCAAGGAAGGGATGGAGGTGAATGTCGTGTCCTGGAACGAGAAGCCCCTCGAGGTGGAGCTTCCCAATTCCGTCGTGCTGGAGATCACTCAGACCGACCCTGGCGTCAAGGGTGACACCGCCACCGGTGGAACCAAGCCGGCAATTCTCGAAACCGGTGCCCAGGTGATGGTGCCTCTGTTCCTCTCCATCGGCGAGAAGATCAAGGTCGACACCCGGAACGACACCTATCTCGGTCGGGAGAACAGCTGATCATGCAACTCGATCACGACCAGCTTCACAAGCTCCTGGATGCTCTGGGGCAGAGCGACATTCAGGAGTTTCGCCTCGAGGGTGATGATTTCCGCCTGGAGGTGCGTCGCAATCTGCCGGTGACCGCTGTCGCGGCTCCGGTGATGCCCGTTGCTCAGGCGGCAGCGCCGCCGCCACAGGCCGTTGAGGTGCCTGCCCAAGGCGAGACGGCCTCGGCTGCGCCCCCTGCTGCAGCGGGCTCCCGCTCCGATCTGGTGGATGTCACGGCACCGATGGTCGGCACGTTCTACCGCGCCCCAGCTCCTGGGGATCCTCCGTTTGTGGAGATCGGCAGTCGCATCTCCGCCGGTCAGACGATCTGCATTCTTGAGGCGATGAAGCTGATGAACGAGCTGGAGGCCGAGCTTTCCGGGGAAGTGGTGGAAATTCTCGTGGAGAACGGAACTCCAGTGGAATTCGGTCAGGTGCTGATGCGGGTCAAGCCTGGCTGAGCTCCCAGGCAGCCTGAATGGCAGCCAGCATGCTGGCGCCCCTCGCAACTCCCCGCCCTGCGATGTCGAATCCCGTGCCGTGGTCCGGTGAGGTCCGCAGAAACGACAGCCCCAGGGTCGTGTTCACCGCCTGATCGAAGGCCAGCAGTTTCACGGGGATGAGTCCCTGATCGTGATACAGGGCAAGGATTCCATCCGGTCCTTTGCTGAGATCAGACTGATTCCAGGCCTGGGCCGCGCCAAGCCAGCAGGTGTCCGGTGGCAGGGGCCCGATCAGATCGATGGCCGGGTGCCTGTTGCCCCATTCGCGAAGCAGGGGGGTCAGCCATCGCTCTTCCTCGCACCCGAGCCGTCCTGCTTCGCCGGCATGGGGATTCAGCCCTGCCACGAGCAGTGTTGGTGCCGGATTGAAGCGCAGACAGAACATCGCAAGCTGATCGAGTTTGCGCTGCACCAGATCCGCTGTGAGCGCCTCGGCCACCTGTTGCAGCGGGATGTGAGTGGTTGCAAGCAGTGTGTTCAGTCTCCAGCCGGTTTGCGGAGACACCGCAGTGAACAGCATCGAGGGTGACGTGCTCTCATCCAGTTCCGCAAGCCGTTCGGTCTGTCCTGGGTAGTGATGTCCCGCTTTGTGCCAGGCATGTTTGGCGATCGGTGCTGTCACCAGCGCCCGACCATGACCCTGTTTCACCAGATCCACCGCCCTGGTGAGCCACTGGAAGCTGATGGCTCCGCTGCGGGCACCGGCGTCGCCCGGCGCAAGAGGCCCGCCGGGCACAGGAAGGTCCACCACTTCAAGGGCCTCGGGATCCGCGAGCGGTTCCTGAGATTTTGAGCGCAACTGGCTGGCAGTTCTTTCGAGGCTGGCTCTGCAACCCACCAGCAGGGGGTCCATTGCCGGCGATCGCTGCGGATGGGCCAGAGCTTTGAGCGTGACTTCCATGCCGATCCCCGCAGGATCACCGAGGGCGATCACCAGGCGCTGATTAGCGTCAGGGGATTCGGTGGGAGTGGTCATGCTGCGCTGGCTGTTGATCGGATTGCTGCTTTATGGCCTGGGAACGGCGTTGCGCGAAGGTTGGCTTGAGGTCCAGTGGAGCCGGTTGTTGCACGATGCCGGGTTGACCTTCATCGATCCGGAGCGTCCGATGAAGCTGCACGAACTGCCCCTGTTCACCCCGGAACGCTCCGAGCCGTCATCCCCCTGAGTCGTTCCTCCTCCAGACACTGGGCCAGTCCGCTGCGGAAGTTGGGGTGCACCATGGTGTAGCCCAGTTGCCTGCAGAGCAGGTCGTTGCTCACCCGACGGTTCTCGGCCCAGAAGCTGCGGGCCATCGGGCTCATGGTCGCTTCGGCATCGGCATAGGGTCGAGCCTCCGGCAGCCTGCAGCCGAGGAGCTCCGCGGCATGGCGTTGCAGCAGATGACTCGGCGCCGGTTCGTGATCACAGATGTTCACGACTGCTGGGTGCTGGCCCTGGGCTGAGCAGTGCATCAGGTGAAGGCAGGCGGCGGCGATGTCGTCGATGTGCACCCGGCAGAACACCTGGCCTGGTTTGTCAATGGGTTTGAGGGTGCCGGCCTGGATGGCAGCGAGTGGGGAGCGGCCCGGACCGTAGATGCCAGGCAGGCGGAGGATCTGCACCGGCAGGCCGCTGTTCAGCCATTGCTGTTCGCAGGCAAAACGCCGGCGACTGCGTTCCTGGGTCGGCTGCGCCGGATCTCTCTCGCTGACCCAGCGCCCGCCTGTGTCGCCATAGACGCCGGTTGTGGAGAGATACCCCGCCCAGCGCAGGGGCAGGTGCTTGAGTCGATCTCCCAGGGTCTGAAGAACGGGGTCGTTCTCGCTGTTTCCTGGGGGAATGGTGCTGAGCAGGTGGGTGACACCGTCAAGGTCCCTGGCCGATGGGATCACGGCGTTGGCACTGTCGAAACGCAGCGATCGGCTTTGCGGATCGGGGTTGCGCCTGGTGGTGATCACCCTGATGTTCAGGGCCTCGGCGAGGGCAGCAAGTCTGCCGCCGCTGAACCCTGCGCCGAGGATGCAGAGGGTGGCGTCAGCCGGCAGTGGTCGACAACGGTTGACAAGTGAATCAGGCATCAGTACAAATGTATTAGCAATAATTCGGTTGTGACTGGTTCCTGTTTTTCGCTGGCGTCATCCCAGGTCTCCATGCTGCCTCCACGGCAAGTCCACCGTGGCACCTCAGCGGCGGTGGACCATCAGCCCACCCTGCAGCGGCTGATGAGGGTCGTGGTGGCTTCGGCCCTGGTGGGAGGCGCGTTTCTGCTTGCGCCTGAGCAACCCGAGCAACAGGCGTCAATCTGTCAGCAGCATCATTCCGCGGAGGCTTGCAGGGTGTGGTGATGGGTGGTGAATCTCAGGCGGCCTGGAATGCCCAGTCCGGATCATCCTGATCCTTGATGGCTGACTCTGCGGCACTGTTGGACAGGGTGTTGTGCGTCAGTTCCGGTTGCGCCCACTGCAGCAGCCTCAGGGCCAGTCGAAGATCGCCATCCATCCAGGCGCGTATAGCCATTGCGCGTCGAGGATCGTAGAAGCGTTGACGGCGATACCAATCGAACACATCAGCGTCAGATTTGTGTCCGTTGCAGGAGAGACATGCAGGAACACAATTCTCAGTCACGCTCAAACCACCTTTGGCTCGAGGGAGAATGTGGTCGATGGATTCCGATGGTTTTCCGCAATAAATACAACTTTTTCCGGTGTAAGTGTGAAGCGATTGACGCCATCGTCGGACACGTAATTTAGGGCAAAGATCTTCAAGGAAAACCGCGTCCCTGCTGTGCATCCGAATGTCTCGGTTGAGTGAATTGTGACGTGCTCGCCGGGTTCGTCAATGTGTTCTGCGCTGCAGTTTTGGCATTTTTTCAAATGTAATTTTTGACACTGAACCCCTTGTGCTGAAGTGCCAAGGGGCTAACATTTCATTTGCTGAATTGTTATCACGGCTTCATCCACATTCAGCTGCAGTTTTGGTCTGAGCCCTGCCGGGCTTGTGAGAGTCACCTATCCCTTTGATGCTGTGACACATGCGCAGATGGGGCGCATCAGACCAAGGGGACGCTGGACCGGATCCGCGCGGGGTTGGGAATTCCCGCTGGCAGCTGCAGACTCCCTGCTCGAGCGTTTCGGAACCCGCTTTCGCGTCGAGACAGAGCTGTTGCGCTGGCTGGACTGGCATCGACATCCCCTGCCGCCCCTCCCTCATCATCGAGATCTGATCGCTGCTGCTGACCTTGATCAGCCTCTGGCCGACGGTCGCACACCCCTGCCGCATCAGCGTTCCGGAGCCCGATGGCTTCTGGCTCGTCGTGGTGCGTTGCTGGCCGATGAGATGGGACTTGGCAAGACCCTCACGGCACTGCTCGCGGCACGTGCCCTGCTGCGAGCAGTGCCTCTGCGCTTGATGGTGATTGCTCCAGTGGGGTTGCATGAGCACTGGTGCCGGGAGGCGGCCTCCCTCCAACTCGAGTTCAGCCTGCACAGTTGGGCGCGCCTGCCTGA
>Ga0160422_10001636_pt1 | contig 13979 bp, 16 predicted proteins | sample Fk160mmetaG_FD_108192 | JGI IMG/M metagenome (GOLD analysis project Ga0160422, IMG submission 108192) | Marine microbial communities from the Central Pacific Ocean - Fk160115 60m metaG | ecosystem: Environmental > Aquatic > Marine > Oceanic > Photic zone | place: The Central Pacific Ocean...
AGCACAAGCAGACGCACGAGCACAAGCAGACGCACGAGCACAAGCAGACGCACGAGCACAAGCAGACGCACGAGCACAAGCAGACGCACTGGAACAAGTGTACCTACAGGCACAAGCAGAACAAGAAAGACAACATCAAGCGAACAGGAATAGACGACCAACATATTCTCCAGAAAGGCGACAATCTTCGGATCGACGTCCGTCGAGATCTCCCACACGAAAATGATGATGAAGAAAAAAATCGTTGATATTGAAAATGGAACATATACTCATTGGTGCGATTACGATTGTGATTGCAATATCTATATTTGCGCAACAAAATGCATCGATTCGCGCAAAAACTAAAATTAGTGTTTTAACCGTGTATGTGTGTGGTTTATTGATTTGGCCATTCTTGTGGAAGTATTTACTTCAAAATGAAGCGACAAATACAGCTTCATACCCAAGTTTTATATGGACATTTGTGATTCTATTGATTGAAATTTACATGATGAAATATCATACCTTCGAAGATCAAGTAAAATCCAAAAAAGGCTTACTATCGATGGATGCTAATGCAATATGTACATTGACGTTTGCTTTGTCTAGTATACTAGGGGCGCAAAACAACGCGTGTTGTTCAAATATGTTCACAGTCGCCGTATTGGGGTGTATAGCATTTGTCATGCCAACACCGAATGCACCATCTCATGCTATTGAGTCTGTTATAATTGAAACTATTCAAAAAGTATGTTTGACATACAGTACTGGATTTCTTCTTGCCGGTTCGCTTATCCTTACATCGAAAGAGAACAAAATCTAAATCAAACTTTTGTAGTTATTGATTCTTCACATTTTGTTGGATGTTTAAAGCATAGCAAACCTATTTGTGAGATTTTATCAAAGTTTCGTTTTGGCATTGGTTCTTTGCTCGCCAAATAATAAGCTAGTTCTCCACGAGCATCTCTGCACGCATCGGCTACTTTGAGAAAGCTCACAATTCTGTCGATTGCAGTTAATATACCCGCAGTTATTCCTGAAAAAAGAGAGATTATGCTAAAAAGGTCTTCCATATTATCGGTTCCATCGTGTGCAACTGCTGGAGTTTGTGCCAATCCACTCAATGTTGACAATATTATTATCAAAGTTGAGTTTATCCAATATATCGAATAGAATATACGATGCAGCTTATCAAATTTTTCAAGACTGCATTCATCGTACAATTTCACCAAAGCATCGTGACTTATGAACTCTTTTTTTTTCGTTGTATTTCGAATTCGGCTGTCAGTTTGGGTTCTGAGCGGTCCTGTAGTCTGTCCTTGTAATGATCGAAAGGCGCTCATTTATTGTTATTTCAAGAATTTTTTCGTGCTTGCAATAAGAATGAATGCAATCCTAAAAAAAAATGACAATATGCAAAGATCCATGTTACAATTATATCTGCGTTCAAAAGGTACTGATATGCAAGTGCATTATACAAATTCATTGACTTCAGGAATCCCAAGAACAGTACATTCATCGGAACCGTAAAGATCACCTGCAACTTCTTGAATCTGTAAAATTCTCTTGATTTGAGCTTGTTTCACTTCAGATATCGTAGGTATTCTATCAACCGTGAAGTGTCTTTTCAACTGGTGTGTTTTTTTTACTCACTGGCATCTTTTTTACATGTATGAAATTTATTTCGGAATATCGTTGGCAGAGTCGTTTAAACGACTGTGGACTGAATATTCGACATCAATTCTTCAACACGAATTCAGAGTCATGGTGTTGTCCATTGTACTGTAATAATTGTACCCTTGATATGGATACAGCATTTTAGGGGTATTTGTCAAGCTATACCAAGTTGTATTGAAATAGACAAAAAAGTCGTATTTGTATAAATCATTGGTTTCAATGACATCGCCATTTGAAGGATTTACTTCGAAAACCAAGTCTTGTATCGCAAAAGCTTGATTTCCTTGCAATCCGAAACTGTTTTTACCCGTGTATAACTGTACTTGCTGCTCGCAACGAATCGTTATGTTGTACATACAATCGGTCGACATGTTTGTTTCGGTTGTGCTATACAAGAATACAGCATTTGTAACTGAATTATCAAAAACAGGTGCTTCAATTTTGTTATCAATCACAGTGATATTGTTTACAGTATTCATGACTTCGATGTATGAATCATTTTGTAGATTGTCAAACGAAATGTTTTTATTTGATAATGTATTACCTATGAGTGAAAATGAATTCCATCCTTGTTGAAAATGATATACGTGATCACATGATACTTGAACGAATGGCAATGGAGGGGGTGGGCTTGGGGGCGGCGGAGATGGAGGATAAACAATGCATTCATTCTTAGTGAATCCTACTGTCGTGCAAACTTCTGGACATACTTCATAAAAGTATTGAGACTTGTCATAAAACATGGGAACATAATTACTTGAATATATCCCATTTGCAAATGTACTTTCTGCTAAAAACGGAAAGGTTGCAGAAAAGGAATTCATGCCAACAATATCGTATATGTTTGTATTGCATATACTTTGTAACATCGATAACGTAGTAAAATTATCAAAACTTGCACATGAAACGGAAGATGTATTGTATATTTCAGATAAGAAAAGCTTTTGGTTTAGACATGGATTTTGTTCATCAAGTACAGTGTATAATTGCGGGTTCGAGAAAGTACCTACTTGCATTTGAAGGTCGTTTACAGAATGCGTCATATATTCGTTTCCTATATAGTATTGATAAGAACTGGGAGTCATGCGATCATAATCTGTCAATAATAATGAAGTCAGCAATGTGAAACGTGTAGAAGATGAGTTTTTGTAAATAAAAACAAATGGCCATCCTGTATTACATGATGTTGATGATTCGACATGATCAATCAAGCTTTTATTTACATCATTGAAATATGCAATTACAATAAATTGTAATACATTATTGTGCATCCGTGGATAAAAACTGTTACATTGTTTTGTATAATTTGAAATTATTTGGGTTACATAAACTTCATCATCTGCGGATGCATCTGGTATTTGTATAATATATACTCTCATGTATTGACTTTCGTTCCCCCAATAATTTGGATTTGGAGTAAAATTAGAAAATATTGGTGAAACTGATGTATCTCTCATGTAAATATCACTTATAGTATCACTTGTAGTACATACATTACATGTAAATATGCAATTGTTAATTAAATTATCATAGTGATGCAATGCTGATGTTGAATATTCTATACTATATATGTTTGTGCAACTTAAATGAGGAAAATTGTGTATTTTCAATGCGATATCGTCACACGACATTCCAAACTCATCTGTAAAAGTAGGATTATCCACACAATTGGATTGCACATGTATAGCTTTCAATAATAAAAGTAGATAGCAAAGTTTCATTTGTTGTAATGAATATTTTAAAAGTGAGCAGATGATAGTGTCAAGAACGAGATAATTGAAAACACTTGTCGATATCCTCTGCTTTCAATTTTGTTATATGTTTAATACCGTTTTGTTGCGAAAATAAGATTAATCGTTCAACAAATACATTTTTGTCAAGTATTACACCATGTTTTCGTAAATTTTGTGCAAACCTAATCGCTATTTCTTTTTTTAATTCATGTATGTTACTATTTTTGCTTTGACATACAGGTGCGATTGTCATATCTTTGTTTATTACAATTTTTTTGTATAATCAGTTCAAACAAATGCGTGTGTGTATTGTGTGTATTGTTGGTGCTGGTGTTGCTGGTTTGCAGTCCGCAAAAGTTCTGATGCTTGATGGACATGAATGTCATGTTTTTGAAAAATTGACATTTTCCATACATGAAATTTGAAAACCTCTTCTTCCATAGAATACTGTTATTTCTTCCCCTTTCATAATTGATTGTTTCGACTTTATAAGCAAATATCCAAGCCATGCACATATTTCAGCATTCGCTGTGCGAACGGACATTGAACTGTTGGCGAAACTACCCCCTCCTCGTCCTATGATTGGCACTTTTAAACCGTCCACCGTAATACCTTCTTTAGTTGCCATATGACTCACACATTTTTGCTTCCATGCTGTTGCTCTGGTCATTGTCTCTCCGTCATACAGCGTGATGTATTCATTTTTTTGGAAATCTTTGCATGCGAAAAGTCCAAATCCTGCATTGGGAATTCCAGATTGTCTGACTTCCACCCCGTTCCCAATCGTACATAGTTGATCAAGTATCATTTATTATACATATGAAAACACGAAAATTTGATTATGGTTTAGTTCACCATGCATTTACGACTTCAAAGTTGTTTAATTTTTTTATTTTCTTCTACAAAGATTATGGCTTCATCCAGTGGAATCCGAGTCAATACTATGTTTGTAGGACCAAGTCAGCAGGAAGACATAAGATGGTTTGCAAGACAAATTGCGAAATCGCTTCAAGTCTCTACATGTGTCGAATCAATTGATAGTGCATTATTTTATTTGAAAATTACCAAAGATACAGAGCCTGATGCCATGTTTATAGAATTGTACAATGTGTTTGAAAATGTACTGAAAGAAGAGATAGAAAAGAGTAAAATAAAACCAAAAGCATTTTTTACTGATAAATTCAACTGTTTAAGTCTCACGCGAATGTTGGACGAGTATTTCTCCAGATTACCACCTGATCCTCCATCCGAAATAGCTGCAAAATTTATCAATCATAGACCTACAAGTCTTCATAATTTTGTACTTCAATCAGAGTATGGGAAAATTGGATATGCAGTACATATGACTCCACCAAACAAAAAAGGTGTCAAACCGGTAATCGTGATCGATACAATCGTTTTAGAAGGATCTGATAAAAGAGAATTATGGAAAATAAAAAGAAGTAGTCTTGCAAGACAGAAAATTTTAGAATTGATATGTTCTCATCTGGATAACATATCAACTATTGATTTATCAGGACATACTAAATTCGTGTTTATGGAAGTGTTTGGCGACGAAAATGATACACGTGTGTTAAAACTTGTCAACGGGAAACCGACAGAAGATGAAGTTGAGGATCGACCGATAGAAGAGCTCATGGAAGAATTGAAAAATGTAGAGATTGAAAAGGGTTCATCAAAAAATAGAAGAAAGAAGAAGAAAGCAAAGAAAAGTGTTAATATTGGTGACTCAGAATCTAATCAATCGGATGCGACGATGGTACTTGAGAATGCTTTGCGCGAATACATTAACATGAAACGAGAAAAACATAAAGCAGCAACTAAACTTCAATCAAACATTCGGGGTATGCAACATCGTAAAAAAAGAGATTCTAATATAGCTCAAAAAATTGCTGAAAGTGAGCCGATTTCTCAAAAAAGTATAGAAGAGTCTATTCAACAAAAAATAAAAAAGAAACAAATTGATGATACGACACAACAATTACTCGATGAAGCAGTTGATTCACATATAAAAGAAATCGTGAAAGATGTGCAGAAGAGACTCAGCGATGAAAATATTGATGTTACCACGCAAGAAATGATGAACAAAGTTATCGATTCGGAAGTCAGAAAAATTGCCCAAGATGTGCGGAAGCAAGAAAATTTGAAAAAATTGAAACATATGAATGCTGTGTTGGGACAAGTTGAGACTATGGTAATTGAATACGGGGGTGAGACTTTATACTTTCGTGTTTCTCCATTTTCTGAAGCGTATAAATTATATTTAATTGACAAGGATAAAGTAATTAAAGAAATGTTGAATGCAAATAAAAATCGAATGCAGGAGCTATTCTCTATCCAAGATTTTTAGTCATGCAGATAAGATTTAGAAATGCTTCACTTTATTTTTTTCAAAACATTCCATTCAGCATGTGGTACGATAGTTTTAACGCTGTGCAATGTGTAATTTATGACAGATTGCTTGGTATAGTACACAACATTAAATGTCAGGAATATCAATTGCATCAGCAAAGCTAATGTTGGTACGGTGTAGGTGTTTCTGACAAAAAGAGCATAAGCAACACCAACTCCAAACAACACAGCTGGCATTCGAAACCAAACATTAATATTAGCGCAAATACGTTTCTGATTGTAATTGAGGCAACATTCTAGTTTGTGTAGACCAAGTAAAAGATAATCTACTCCACCAGGTAAGCCGCACATGAAAAATACCAGCCAATTTCCAAAGCATCCCCAGTCGTAAATCATACCTGGAATTCCAATAGTTGGCAAAAAAATACCATGATGAAACATGTCTTCTATAGACAACTTGAATATGCAGCAATGATAAATATGCAGTGCAACTGCATACGTCAATGACCATTTTGATGTTGCACTAATAAAGTATTCTGAATACTCGTCCATGTCGAATGAAGTTAATGGATCCTTTATGAATTTAATGACACCGTACAATGCAGATGATGCAATTATGAAATTTACAAACGAATGCAACAAAAACCATCGAGCTGATGTAAGATTATGATATCTCTGACCATACTTGTATAGCAGTATTCGACAAATCATTGAATCTATTAGATAAATAGATGTCAAACTTTTCATTAGTCTCACACAGTGTTTTGATAAGTATACCGTCCAGTACAGTCTTGAAACGCAAACAGACAAAATGCAAAAAGACAGTACTGTTTGAATCAAAATGTCCATCGAAAAAAAAAGAAGATGAAAGAATAATGGAAGTCGATCATGTTTATCGCAAAGCAGTGCACAATGTGTATTCGATGTATAATCGTGAACACGAATTGTGTCAAACAAATGGTCATTTTAGTCTCAATCTTACAAAAAAATCAGTCGCTAATATTATGGAAATTCTAAATGTAAGTGCGAGTGATACAATTGGATGGATCGGTTTTGGGGACGGACGAGAATTGTTTGCGATGGCAACACAATATCCAAATAATTCGTTTATAGGATTTGAAATCAATGAAGCAGCAGTGACTGTTGCTCATCAAGTATTAAGTAAATTAAAACTAAAAAATGTTGTGCTAAAACATGCGGATGCTTTGTTGGAAAATGCTACATTCTCCATTGTATATTCTACTGCGATCGCCGGGGTATCATTGTATTCACACTTGTTGTCGATGTCTACCAACAAAATATGCATGCTACAACGCATGTGGAATGCGCTCGATAAAGTAAATTTAAACATACTAAACAATTCGCTGAAGACGAGTGTCAGGTTGTGTGGTTCTGGACAACAAATGCAAATTATGTGCATGCAGAAATTAGATAATTGAGTCATTCGAGTAGTAATATTGATGAACAAGGTCTCTCGTACTTTGCATTCACATGCTCAAATGGTATGCGACAGAGAAAGATGATTCACAATTTTTTTCACATTCGTCACAAATTCATCGTTTGATTGATCAAACTTCATGAAATTGCATGTTGTACAACATGGCTGACAATTATCATCTGAATATCCTTTACTGTTGTCGATTCTGTCTATACCAACATCTTCCAAATCATATCCACAAAATATACAAGGAGATTCTCTCATTTGAATAAACTTTGCTTTTGTCAATTCGAATGTTAAATTACGACTCTTTTCTGCATCATATTTGTAATCGCAATACTTTCGGCTCGAACAAGAATACACCCTTGATTTGAAACAATACTCTTTTCCATTGCATATGTACTTTTCGGCTCGTTTATTAGATTCTTCCCAAGGTTTACGATAATCCACACGCCAATTCACAAAACGCTCCGTCTTTTTTTTAAGTGTTTGAAACTCGTAAATATTCTTGCACGCTTCCGTAAATTCATTATAACGAAGACAACCTTTCATTCGATTGCAATATTTACAACAAGGAACCACATCATCATCCTCATATGCAATTGGATTGTTCATTCGATCTGCACCAAACGAATTTCCGTCATTATCCCCATCACAATAAAAACATTTTGTTGCATTCTTTATCTCAGCTTCCTTTTCTTTTGATAAGTTGTATTGTAGTTTGCGTTTTTTCGTATGTGATTTTGAATTACTTATTCTGTTGTTATTATCTCTTTTTTTCAAATGATGTCGTCCTTGTTCTGTTTGTTTATCAATCTGCCGTTTATTTCTTTGTTGTGTATTATCTTTTTCTCGTATTTCTAATCTTGCACAATATTCACTATGTGCTTGTTTTTGACGTTCTTCTCTTAATTTAGTTGCTTTATCATATTCCTCTTTACATGTAAATTCTTCTTCTCGTGGTTCACGACAAAATCCAATGCTTTCACCATCTTTTGTAGTATCATTTGCAGTATTTGTAAACCATTCTTCTGCAGTATTGTAAACAACTAAATTTTCTTCGTGTTCTTGCTTTCTCTTATTTTTTTGCGTTGTAGTTTTGCATATTCTGCATTGAGCTAAGACTCCTTTTTTATCTCTATAAAAGTTTAATTCTGTATACTCCATGAGTCGACAATTATCTGGATGACATTCTTTGTCGCATACTTTGATTCTCATAGATAATGCTTTTTCGTATTCTTCTTGTGAAATAAATGACTTGGAACTTGGTTCGATTGCTCTTTTTGCTTTTTTATTTGCTTCATAATAATCTAAGTGTTCTTTTTTCTCTTTTGCTAACCATTGTTCCGCTGTGAAAGACATGTGTTGTTAAATTTTTTTTTGAAGATTCGATCCAGAATTGGAACACAAATTATTTTGAAAAAAAAATAACGTGTTGGCTTTTTGTTTTTCTCATATTTTCTGAATTGGAATGCATTCCAGTTTCGACATTAAATTTAGTTAGCAAAGGCCAATCCCGCAAGTCCTTCGCGGAATCTTAGCACGTTCCAATTTCTGGCAAAGACCATGACGGTAACTTGTTCCTTGCCAAGACCATCCTGGAGCTGGAGGTTGAGGTCAACGTGGTCGATGCGAGACATGTTGCACGAGCCGGATGGCGATGGGTCCTCGGGGTGGAGGGCGAACGAGTAAACGTAGATGAAGCAATCTGGGATGTTGCTGTGGTGCTGGTAGGGCTGGACGAGACGGAACCATGTGCCAGGCTTGTTGGAGAAGCGAGCCTGGTTATTGAGGTAGAGAGCCGCGGTGATAACGGGGTCACGGTTGTCAATTCCAGAGTAGTTGAACCAATTGTTGCAACGTTCGTGGCACTGACGACGGACAGCCCAGATAAGCTCAAGTACGGGGTGATTGAAGTTGAGCTGCATACGAACCTGGGAGTTGGTGGTTTGCATGTGGAAGGCCTGGTTTTGAACGATGAGAACTTCGTAGTGAGTTGTGGCGAAGCGATCACGTTCAACATTGTCAAGGTAGACATATGTGGTTTCAAGGCAGGCAGAAAGATCATTAGGAGCAAGGCAGCAGGCGGTGGCAGTGTTCTTCACAGAAACGTTGTTTCCGGATACAACAATGCAACGTTCAAGACGTTCAAATTCGACATGAACCTGGACGCCGTGGAATTGGAGGGATGCAAGGGCAAGAGCCTGGCCAGAGTGCTGGGTGAACCAGAAGGGAAGGGGAACGTAGAGAATTCTGCGTTGACGTGAATCGCAAATGAGCTGGGTGCGGGTGTAGCGCTTGCCAATCATTTCAGTGAGACGGCGGCCAGACTTGCCACAAAGTTCCTCCCAGCAGAAGAGGAAGTCATTGTAGAGAGTATCAACGGTGGAGCCACCGATGACAACACGGGCACAACGTACGAGGAATTGACCAATGTCATTTGTCCAGTGAGCCCAGACACCGCCGAGTTCTGGACAGAGGTTGTCGGGACAGTCTTCAACATCATCGCAGCACTCAAGGGTGGATCCTTGGCCGTATTTGTCACGAAGCCAGCGGTCCTTGGCTTGCTTGAGCTTGACTTGCTTTTCGTTGCTGGAAGCTTCAGTAAAGCCATCATCGATGTAGTCGGCAATGGCAGCTTCATCATTCTTGGCGCAAGGAGCGCACGATTGGTCCATGAAGACCGGGAACTGACCGCCTGGTGCAAGACCGACCGGTTCGCTCTTGGAGTCGACCGCGGTGATACCGGGTAGATCGACAACAACGTACATGTAGTAAATAAGATCACCATTTCTGTTCAAGGTGATTTGTGCTTCGGAGCCAAAAGCAACAGCGGTGTTGAAGGGCTGACCGATGGACTCCATGGCGAAGTTGGTGTGCTTGTTGTAGCGGACTTTCCAAAATGTGAAAGACGCATTTTGCGAGAGGTAGGCATCGAGTGCACCTTGAGCGATAAGTTGTGTGAGGGCTCCTGACCCACTTGATCCTGAACAGTAAGCGGCCATGGTTTGTTTTCTTTATGCAAGAAAAAAATAGTCGAATGACCAACGAACGACAAAAAAATGGTGCGGACAAAGGACGAATCAAATTATATTTAAAAATACAAAAAACATAATGAGTGCCACAAAAAATGATGTGCTTTGCAAAGATACAACGAATGAAAGTATTAAGAAGACCATTCTGGATGATTCTCTTCTAAAAAGAAAATCCGATGTTACAAGTGACGAAGTCAGCAAAAAGTCGAAGGTTGATTCGAACGCATCGAGTGATATTGATAAGAAAAGTAAAGACAAGAAAAACAAGAATGAAGACAAGAAAACTGACAAGCACGAAAGTTTGAATAGTGACAAAAAGAGCAAGAGTGAAAGCAAGACAGTTGAAGGTAGTAAGAGTGAAGGCAGCAAAGAAAGCAATAATGTTGAAAGCAGAAAAGAAAGCAAGAAGGTTGTTGAAAGCGACAAAGAGAGCAAAAATGCTGAAAGCAAGAAGGAAAGCGACAAAGAGAGCAAGAAGGAAAGCAAGAAGGAAAGCAAGAAGGAAAGCAAGAAGGAAAGCAAGAAAGTTGAAAGCGAACATGAATCAGAGGATGAAGAAGAAGACGATGATGAAATGAATGACTTTATTGTAAATGATGATGATGAGTGTAGTGAAGATGAGGGTGAAGAAGATTTTGAAGATGATGAAGAAGATGAAGATGAAGATGAAGATGAAGAAGGTATAGAAGAAGAAAGTGAAGGCAATGATGTTCTTATGGTGGAGGAACCGGTGGATGACGATATCAAAGTGCAGAACATAGTTGAAGGAAAGCGTATCAGAAAGCCAGTAAAGCGTTACGAAGACGAAGTTTTTGCAAGCGATGAGTACATAAAGATGATGTTGGTTGATGTACCGGAAGATGAAATTCAAGCAGCTCTTGTCGATGAAAACTTTTCAGATGATGAAGGGTCTGTAGATGATGCATACGATGAAGATGATGATGAAGATGAAGAATATGATGGAGAGGAGGATGAAGAAGATGAAGAAGATGAAGAAGATACAAAGTCAACGCAAGTTGAAAAAAAGATAGAAGAAAAGAAGGAAAAGAAATCGGAAGAAAAGAAGGAAAAGAAATCGGAAGAAAAGAAGGAAAAGAAATCGGAAGAAAAGAAGGAAAAGAAATCGGAAGATAAGAAGGAAAAGAAATCGGAAGAAAAGAAGGAAAAGAAATCGGAAGAAAAGAAGGAACACAAGACGGATAAGAAGAAAGAAGACAAATCCGATAAGAAGAAAAATAGTGAAAAGAAAGTTAATTGAAATTATTGCGCGGTTGCAATTTTATTTTTTTGGAATGTGTGTCGAATGTACTTTGTAGCAAAAAAAAAGTAGAATCGTGAGAGATTTAGAAAAAGTCAGTTTCATCTGCGGAGAAACTTTCAACATCGTCGTCTTCAGATTCGTCATTCTCGGCAGCAGACATTTTTGTAGTAGTTTTGGTGGGAAGTGAGCCTTCTGCTCTTGATTTCATGAGTTTGGTGTATTCTGTGTTGAGAACTTTGCAAAAATCAGCGTTTGAATCAAGTTTGCAAATATCGTTTGCCATTTCATTTAGACTTGCAATCATAGTATTATGAAAGTTGCGATTTGTCTCTTTCTCTTCGCTCATCAGTTTTTTTAAGCTATCAACTTCTGATTGTAAGTCTGACACAAGATCATTGCTACCTCTGTAAAGAACATTGGACTTGAGTTCGGCAATTTCTTTCTTTAGCATAGAAATCTCGTCGTCTTGCGAGCCTCTGTATTCCGGTTCCGGCGAATTTTGTTTTTTCTGTCGATCCATGACATTTCTGAAAGAATCATCTGTGAATTCCCATACTTGGTCGGCAGCAAGAGTCATGGAGCTAACTTTTTCAAGACTTCCATCTGACATTTTCAACGTAACAAGGGCGTCGTTATCACGGTAATCGATATGTTCGATTGTAGCTTCTGGACGATTCATATTATACTTTTTGGGATAGAGTGGATCTCCTTCTAGACCCATCAATACTTTGTCTCCGGGTTGGGCTACTTTTGCGAATTGAGGCATGATTTGAGATATTTTTTCGACGCGATCTTTTTCATACCCCAACATGTTGATGCTTTAGGAGGACAAAATATTTTTTTATTCCCAAGTTGAATTCATTCGTTTTCGTAGGTCGACAAAAAAAATATTACTTTACTTCAAAAATGTCGCAAACAACAAGTTCATCTTGTCCAAGCGGTGGTTCATCACTTCACATGAATGGATTTCATCAAGTTGACATGTTCGGAGGCAATCGCGAACTTCCACTTTCAGAACATCGTATGGGTCTTTCTACAGTACCGTCTATCGATTGCTCAAAGACAAGCAATCATACGACAGATGTGTGTAAAAATAAGGTTGCAGGACCAAGTTTATACTTAGATGCACACTGGGATAGACATGTTGTCACAAAATGTGGAACAAAGTAAATTTCATCAGTCAAACAATTGAAACAAAGGATCTAATTTTTCTTCGTCATCAATCTCTATTTTTTTATCTTCATAATCCTCGATTTCTCCTTTTGCAGCAGTGATTCTTCTATCCTGTAAAAAAGCCGGGTTGCTTTCTTGTATTTGAAAGTAATTCATAATGACATCTGATTTCAATATTAGTGCTATTGTGACGGAAGTAACCACGATGACTATAACTTTATTCCAAGGAAATGAGCTGTTCTTGTCAGTTTTAGATTCAGTATAATTTGGTTGAAATCCTTTTGGTTCTGTATTTTGAAGGATCGTGTTGAACCGTGTGCGCAAATCTTCATTCATTTTTTTAGAGCAATATTTTTTTTTATTTTGTGAACTCATGAAATAAACGAAAAAATGCGTACGATAGATGTATTTTAAAAGTACAAATAATTTAAATGATTCATTCATCGTGGATTCCGCATTTACAAGAAGTGATGGAAAGAAAAGAGTTTCAGGAAATGCAAAAACAAATTGAGAATATTCGTCAAGAAAAAACAGTGTATCCGCGAGCAGAACAAGTGTATGCTGCATTTGCTTTGCCGTTTGCCGAAGTAAAAGTTGTGATCTTAGGTCAAGATCCGTATTTCGGGGAAGGACAAGCACATGGATTGAGTTTTTCCGTACAAGCAGGTACGCAAGCTCCTCCGTCGTTGATAAACATTCTTAAGGAAGCGAATGTGTTGGGTATAAAGCGGAACGGTGACTTGAGTGGTTGGATGGAACAAGGCGTTCTTCTTTTGAATAGTGTATTGACGGTTGAAGCGGGTAAAGCACGTTCCCACATTAATTTAGGTTGGCAGACATTTACTCTTTGTGCTTTGAAGGCACTTCTTTCAAAAGAGCATGTAGTATTTGTTTGTTGGGGACGTGATGCACAAAACGTCTTATCACGTCTAAATGTGAATACAAATCACTTGGTTTTGCGTGCGTCGCATCCTTCACCGTTGGGTGCGTGTGCGCATGCTCCGGTACCATTCAATGGGTGCAATCATTTCAATATGATTAACGAGTATTTGAGTACACATAATTTACCAACGATTGATTGGTCGCGTTGATTATGATGATTTGCAGATGAAAATTACTTTAAATCGACATGTGTGCATGGACTATATTTTTTTGTGACCACTAGAACATAGTAATAAACACAAGAGGCATGTGAGAACTTGATATCCTATACGATCGCTTGCATTGAGAATATTTACACCTTAAAAATTGTCAGTATAAAAAAAATTGTCAGTATAAATGAAGTTCTATATACTTCTAACGTCTACTGTTTTTGTTGAAAGCTGGCCTTC
>Ga0160422_10001638_pt1 | contig 13971 bp, 13 predicted proteins | sample Fk160mmetaG_FD_108192 | JGI IMG/M metagenome (GOLD analysis project Ga0160422, IMG submission 108192) | Marine microbial communities from the Central Pacific Ocean - Fk160115 60m metaG | ecosystem: Environmental > Aquatic > Marine > Oceanic > Photic zone | place: The Central Pacific Ocean...
CCATGTAAAATAATTAATGGCTTACCCTCTCCAAGAATTTTCGAATGCAGAATTTTATTCATTTAATCTAGCTAAATACATTTGAACCGTATTTTCAAGGCCATAATATAATGCATCTGATATTAATGCATGACCTATAGAAACTTCCATTAAGTCAGGAATATTTTGAGCAAAATAATTCAAGTTCATAAGACTTAAGTCATGACCTGCATTTAAACCCAAGCCCAATTCCTTAGCAAAGAATGAAGCTTCAACAAATGGCTTAATTGCGGCTTGACTGTTTTCATTATACATCTTTGCATATGGTTCAGTATATAATTCTACCCTATCTGCTCCTACATATTTTGCCCCCTCTATAAACTTCAAATCTGTACTTACAAAAACAGATGTTCGAATACCTTCATTTTTAAAATCACTAAGAACTTCCTTTAATAAGTCCCTATTTTCATTAGTATTCCAGCCAGCATTTGAAGTTAAGACTCCAGGAGGATCAGGAACTAAAGTCACCTGAGTTGGCCTAACTTTTTTCACTAGATCAACAAACAACTTATTAGGATAACCTTCCACATTAAATTCTGTAGTTAACACTGAACTCAAATCCTCAACATCTGAATACCGAATATGCCGTTCATCTGGACGTGGGTGTACTGTAATACCATTTGCGCCAAAGCGTTCTATGTCTTTTGCCACCTCAATCAAATCAGGCGTATTTTGACCTCTTGCATTTCTTAAAGTGGCTACTTTATTTATATTTACGCTTAAACGTGTCATATTACAATCATTTTTGGTAGATAAAGATAAGTATAAGTTAACGCTTATTAGTTGAACATTACACAAAACTAATCCTAGTTTTTAAACCATACATCATCATTAACTAAGAATAACAAAAAAGGAGATGGTAGAAGTAGAAAAAATGCTAAGTTTGTAGTAAACAGAAGTTGAATGATTGCAGTAGATTTAATACAAGATGATATTCCTTTGCTCAATTTGTCAGATGACATCTCGAAAGCTACAACTTTTTTTAATCACTATAAGCTACATCAAATTCCTGTTTTTGAGGAATCTAAATTACTTGGCTTAATTGATGAAGAAGTTGTTTCAAATGCACTTCCAAAAAGTGAAATAAAAGACTTAAAAAAACACTTCAGAAAAGAAAAAGTTTTATCTGAAAAAAATTTATTTGATGTTTTACATTTTTTTAGACAAGGAAATCTGAGTTTGCTTCCAGTAGTTGACAATGACAATAATTACCTTGGTTGCATACATGAAAGAATTTTACTTAAAAAAGTATGTGAAATATTACAAGTTGAAAACCCAGGAGGTATAATTCACCTTCAGATAAGAATCATTGATTATAGCCTAGCACAAATCGCACAAATTGTGGAAGGAAATGGAGCAAAAATATTAAGCTTATTGTCTCTTCCGAATTCATCTAACACAAAATTGATGGAGATTTTAATTAAAATAAATCAACAAGAGCTTTCTGGTATAATTCAAACATTTCAACGTTATGAGTATAAAATTATAGCTTCATTCCATAAAAACATTCACAAAGAAGGATTAAACGATCGTTTAGAATCGCTATTCCGTTATCTGAATATCTAAAAAATGAAAGTAGCAGTTTACGGAAAACAATTTCAACAAGATGTAGCTCCATTTGTTTATGAACTTTTTTTAGAACTAGAAAAAGCTCAAATGGAAGTTCTAGTATACGAACCATTTTACAACTTTCTTTCTAAACAAATTGATCTAAATCTATTTTTAGGAACATACAATTCATACGAGGAACTTAAAAAAAATATCGACTTATTCATAAGCGTAGGAGGCGATGGTACAATTCTAGATGCAACCACTTTAATCAAAGATTCCGAAATACCAATTATGGGTGTTAACACAGGTAGACTAGGGTTTTTAGCTGATGTTGCTAAAGACCAAATTCCTAAAACTATACAACAACTAATCAATAAAAAATTTAGCATTGACCAACGTACACTAATAAAATTAGAAACAGATAAAGAACTCTTTGGCAAACTTAACTTTGCTCTAAACGAAGTCACTATTTCTAGAAAAGATACAACTTCAATGATTACAATAACAACATACATTAATGATCAGTATCTTAACTCATACTGGGCTGATGGATTAATTATAGCTACACCTACAGGATCTACAGGTTATTCTCTTAGTTGCGGAGGGCCAATAGTCATGCCTGGTTCTGAAAACTTTGTAATTACACCTGTTGCTCCTCACAATTTAAATGTTCGTCCACTCGTTATTAGTGATAAATATGTAATTAAAGTAAAAGTTGAAGGTCGGGCAAAACAATTTTTAGTGGCACTAGATTCTAGGATTCAAACTTTAGATGCTGGAATTGAATTAACCATTAAAAAAGAATCTTTTAAAATTAACATGGTTGAAACAGAAACTCAAGACTTTTCAAGCACCCTCCGAAATAAACTTCTTTGGGGCTTAGACAAACGGAATTGAGTCTCAAAACAATGAAATAATTATCTTTGCAGGCTTTAAGAGAAAGTAATATGATAAAAAAACACCTAATAATCATAGTATTCCTAATTGCGGGGATATCATCAGCTCAAAAAAATGAGATTGGAGTATTTATTGGTAGTTCTGGATATTATGGTGATATAGGTAAAAACCAAATAGGTACAATATTTAGCAATCAATTACCTGCAATAGGACTTTCTCACAAAATAAACTTCCACGACTATCTTAGTTTTAAATCAAGTATTCTATATGGCAGATTAATGGCAGATGATGCTTTATCTAATAATCCGAACACACAATCTAGAAATCTTAGTTTCCGTTCTCATATATTAGATGTAAATGTAGGTTTCGAATTTAACTTTAAACGGTTTAAAACACACAAAAGAAAAACTATTTATAGTCCTTATATTTTTGCAGGTTTATCTTTTTTCACCTTCAATCCACAAGCTCAAAATGATCTTAATCAATGGATTGATTTACAAAATTTGGGAACTGAAGGTCAAGAAACAGAGGCAAATCCTACTAAACGATATAATCTAAATAGCCTTGCTATTCCATTTGGCATAGGATACAAAGCCAATCTCAATGAAAAAATTGCCTTGAGTATTGAATGGATTTGGCGAACAACGGCAACAGACTATATTGATGACGTTAGTGGCTATTACGTTAATCCTAACCTACTCTCTGAAGAAGCTGCTGAAATGGCAAACCCAAGCACTTCTAATTCAATAGTTGGTAAAACAAGAGGTAACCCAAACAATAATGACTGGTATAATTTTACTGGGATTACAATAAGCTACAAAATTAAAAATAGACCGGCAAGGTGCCCTAAAGAATTACTACCGTAATGAATGATGTTTTTAAAAATATTTACAAAGACCGTATTCCAAAACACGTTGCTATTATTATGGACGGTAATGGAAGATGGGCAAAAAAAAATGGTTTTCTTAGAGATATTGGTCATAAAAAAGGTGTTAATTCTGTTAGATCTGCTGTCCAAGCATCTGTCGAACTTGGTATATCTATACTGACACTGTATGCATTTTCTACTGAGAACTGGAAGCGACCTAAAACTGAGATAAATGCACTTATGGAATTACTCGTATCTTATTTAAGCAAAGAGATATCAACATTTAAAAAACACAATATTCAACTTTTTTCAATTGGTGAAAAACATACCTTACCAAATAATTGTCGCAAAAAATTAGACCATGTTATCAAAGAAACATCTAAAAATTCTGGACTTAAACTTGTTATTGCATTAAGCTACAGCTCAAAATTAGAAATAATCAATACGATAAAAAATATAGCTCAAAAAGTTTCTGACAAAATGATCAACGTTGATGATATTGATGACGCTTATTTCTCAAATGAATTATATACTTCTGATTATCCAGACCCTGACTTACTAATTAGAACAAGTGGAGAACATAGAATTAGCAACTTTTTATTATGGCAAATTGCTTATACAGAATTATATTTTAGTCCTAAATTGTGGCCTGATTTCAATAAAACTGATTTTCTAAACGCAATTATAGAATATCAAAGTCGAGAAAGAAGATTTGGTAAGACCTCAGAACAAATAAAAAATTAAAATGAAAAAAAATCTCTTAATATCTATTTTTATTCTTCTAATCCCGCTCTCTTCATCTGCGCAAATTAACATAGGTAACAACCTTGAAAACATCTCATACGAAAGACCTGTAGAATATGAAATCGCTGGAATTACAGTTAGTGGAATTGAAAATTTAGACAAAAATGCAATTATCACTTTGTCAGGATTAGATGTTGGAAGCAAGATTATGGTTCCTGGAGAAAAACTATCTAAAGCAATCACCAAATTATGGGACCAAAATTTATTTGCTGATATTAGTATTAATGTAAGCAAAGTTTTGGGGAGTAATATATTTTTAGAAATTTATTTAGAAGAGCTACCAAAACTTTCGAAATTTGGATTTCAAGGTGCTTCAAAATCAGAAGTAGATAAGATTAGAGACAAAATCGAATTAACACGTGGTGAAATAGTTACAGATAACATAATAAACAACACCAAACATGTAATTATAGAATACTTTAAAGACAAAGGATACCTTAATACAGTAGTTGAAATATCTCAAGTTACAGATCCAAGTTCATTGTCTAGTGTAATTTTAGATATAGATATAAATAAAGGAGAAAAAGTGAAAATCAACTCAATTACATTTGAAGGTGTAAATGAAGTTAAAGAAAAAAAATTGAAACGCACACTTAAAGAAACTAAAGAAAAGAAATTCTTTAGGATTTTTAAAACCTCAAAATTTTTAGATGAAGCATTTGAAACTGATCTTGAAAAAATCATTAATCTCTATAACGAAAAAGGTTTCAGAGACGCCCAAATTGTTTCAAAAAATATAGATGAAATTTCTTCAAATTTGATAGATATTAATATTACTATTGAAGAAGGAATAAAATATCACTTTAGAAATATTGACTGGTTAGGAAATACAAAATACAATTCGGAGTATCTAGATTTATTGTTGGGAATAAAATCCGGGGACGTTTATGATGAAAAGATGATGAATGAGCGCCTTCAAATGAGTATGTCTGGAACAGATATCACTTCATTATATATGGATGACGGCTATTTATTCTTTAACATTGAACCAGTTGAAACACTAGTAGAAGAAGATTCTATCGACTTTGAAATCAGAATTTATGAAGGAAAACAAGCAACTATTAATAAAGTTACTGTTATAGGTAATACAAAAACAAATGATCATGTTATAATGCGTGAAATTCGCACAAAACCTGGAGAGCTTTTCAGTCGTTCTGATATTATTCGCTCACAAGAAGAATTAAATCGGTTAAACTATTTTAATCCACAAACACTCGGAGTTACACCTAAACCCGATCCTCAAACCGGAAATGTAGACATTGAATATAGCGTTGAAGAAAAACCTTCAGATCAAATCGAATTACAAGGTGGATGGGGTGCTGGTCGTGTTGTAGGTACACTTGGGTTAACATTTAACAACTTTTCCTTAAAAAATATATTTGACAAAAGTACTTGGAGTCCATTACCTTCCGGAGATGGACAAAGAATATCTATTAGAGCACAAACAAATGGTTCATTTTTTCAAAATTACTCCTTCTCTTTTACCGAACCATGGCTAGGTGGAAAGAAACCAAATTCACTAAATTTTTCTGCATATAACTCAATACAGGACTACAGCACAGATGATGTTGAAAATAGATTAGATATAATCGGGATTAATTTAGGATTAGGTAAAAGACTACGCTGGCCAGATGACTATTTCACTATGAGCCAATCGATTAGCGTACAGCAATATAAATTAAAAAACCGCCAATTAGTACCTGGATTTTCAAATGGAATTTCAAAAAACATCAGTTACAGAACAACTTTTTCTCGCAGCTCTATATTTGACCCTATTTTTCCTAAAACAGGATCTCAATTTACGTTTATTGGGCACTTCACTCCTCCATACTCATTATTTAATAAAAAAGATTACAGCACGATGACTCTAAATGAAAAATATGAGTGGTTAGAATATTTCAAGATTAAATTAAATGGAACTTGGTATGCAAACCCTTTCGCTGATTTAGTTATTAAGACACATAGTGCGTTTGGATTTTTAATGGATTATAATTCAGAAGTCGGTCTCCCTCCATTTGAACGTTTTTTTGTAGGTGGAGATGGATTAATGGGCTTTAATATGGATGGAAGAGAAGTAATTGGATTGAGAGGATACGCTAACAACACTTTATCTCAACATCTAATTGCTGGTGGAAGTATATACTCGAAATACACACTTGAATTAAGGTACCCTTTATCACTGAACCCAAATTCAACAATATATGCTACCGGATTTGCTGAAGCTGGAAATGCTTGGGGTTCATTTTCAGACTTTAATCCTTTTGAAGTTAAAAGATCTTTAGGGTTTGGTATTAGAATATTTATGCCAATGTTTGGTTTATTAGGTTTTGATTTTGCGCATGGTTATGACCCTATTCCAGGTTCAACCCAGAAGAGTGGTTGGCAAACACACTTCTCCATTGGTCAACAATTTTAATTTATATAAATTCGCGTTATGAAAAAAATCTTATTACTAATCTGTATTTTTATTTTTACAGAAAACATAAATGCTCAAAAATTTGCGTATGTAGATTCACAATTTATTTTAGAGCACATACCTGAATACATTCAGGCGAAACAAGAGTTAGATAACATCTCTTACCAGTGGCAAGAAGAAATTGAAGCTGCTTATCAAGATATTGACAAACTTTACCGTGCCTACCAAACAGATAAAGTATTGCTTACAGCTAAGATGCGTCAAGATAGAGAAGATGAAATTATCCAAAAAGAAAAAGAAGTAAAGGAACTTCAACAACAAATATTTGGCAACGATGGTGATTTATATAAAAAACAAGAAGAACTTATTAGGCCGATTCAAAATCTGATATATAATGCTATTCAAGAATATGCTGAAAAAGGTAGATATGGTATTATTTTTGATAAATCTAGTGATTTATTGATGCTTTTTGCTGATGAAGATCTAGATAAAAGTGAACAAATTCTTGACTACCTTGGATACGATTATTAATCTCAACAATTTAAAAATGAAAAAAATTACATCAATTTTACTTCTAGTAACTATATGTTTAACAAGTAGTCTTTATGCTCAAGATAAATTTGGACATATTCATTCAGAGCAACTTTTAATGATTATGCCTGAAACTGCAGATGCAGACAAAGCTATTCAAGAATATAGCCAAATGCTGGAAACTCAACTTCAAGCAATGTATGGAGAATATCAAACAAAAGCAGGAGAGTTTCAAACAAATGAAGGATTAATGACGGATATCGTTAAAGAAGCTAAGATTAAAGAAATTCAAGATCTTGAACTACGTATTCAGCAATTTCAACAAACAAGCCAAGAAAGCATTCAACAAAAAAGAAATGAAGTACTTTCGCCACTTTTAGAAAAAGCACAAAATGCTATTAATGAAGTAGCAAAAGAAAAAAATTACACTTACATCTTCGACATTAGTTTAGGATCAATAGTATACGGAGAGGAATCACGAGATATTATGCCTTTGGTAAAATCTAAATTAGGCATAGAATAAAATATCACAAATAACATCCCTTCGGGGATGTTTTTTTTGATGAATAAAACCAGCGCCATAGGAATATTTGACTCCGGAATAGGAGGATTAACTGTTGGACATCAAATTTCAAAATTGATGCCAAATGAACGAATTATATATTTTGGTGACACAAAACATCTTCCTTATGGAGATAAATCGTCAGATTCTATCGTTCGATTTAGTAAAAAAATCACCTCTTTTTTACTAAATCGAAAATGTAAAATGATTGTTGTAGCATGTAACACAGCTTCAGCAATTGCTTTTAATGATGTAAAACAAATCTGTAATGGAAAAGCAATTGCCGTGAATGTTATTGATCCAGTCGTAGACTATACCTGTAAATCTAAAACACAAGCTGTAGGAATTATTGGAACAAAAAATACTATACTATCAAAAGTATACGCAACTAAAATAAATAGTAATCAATCTAAGATTATTACAACATCTTTGGCGACACCATTACTGGTTCCAATGATAGAAGAGGGCTTTTATAAAAATAAAATATCCAATACCATACTCTCAAACTACCTTGAAAGAGAAGAACTGAAAGGAATAGATCATTTAATATTAGGTTGCACTCACTACCCTCTAATAGAGGATGAAATAAAGCAGTACTATGATGGAGCTGTAAAAATCATCAACTCAGCTAAAATTGTTTCAAAATACATTAGAAAAAAATTAACTGAAGCAAATTTATTGAATGACCAAATCATGAATCAAAAACAAGAATTTCATGTATCAGATTATACAGAATCCTTTGAACAAAGTACCCAATATTTTTTTGGAAAACGTATTAATTTAAAAGAAACACGATTAATCTAAAAGCTCCATTAATTTATCAATATTCGGGCTTAAAATAATTTCTGTTCTTCTATTAATAGCTCTGTTTTCGATCGAATTATTTTCTACCATTGGACTATGCGATCCCTTACCAGCTGCAGTAATACGATTTGCTTTTAAGCCTTTATTATTTGCAAGAATACGTACAATAGCAGTTGCACGCATCACACTTAAATCCCAATTATCTTTAATAAGCCCCGTCCCCTTATATGGCACATTATCAGTATGTCCTTCTACCATAATTTGAATGTCTGATTGTTGGACTAAAACCTTTGCCAATTCAACAATTGCTTGTTTACCATTTTCATTAACTTTCCAACTTCCAGAAGGAAATAGCAAACTATTCTCTAATGAAACATAAAGTTTACCCTCTCTTTCTTCAACCGTTAATCCTTCACCTTTAAATACTAATAAAGCACTAGCAACACTACTTTTTAATCGACTTAAATTATCATCTTTTTCTTTTAACAATTGCTGTAATTGAAGCATTTCTTCTTCTCTAGATTTAATCGAGCGCGCTCTTTCCTGAAGATCAATATCCATCTGACCTAAACGCTCCATAAGGGCTCTATTTTCTTCAGCCTGCTTGGCTATCGTATTAGAATTATTCTTAATCAACAACTCATAAGATGTACTCAAATCATTATACGCTCTAACTTTTTTTCTATAAGCTTTACCTAAATTTATAGTATCCGCCTCTAAAGAACTGGCTCTTTTTGAAAGACTTAATACATTCTCATTTAATTCAGTGCTGAGCAACTTAAAATCGCTTAGCTCCTGTTTCTGAATCTCTAATTTCTGATTAGCAGATAAATAATCTGCATCCAAATCTTTAAACTTCTTTAAAGACACGCAAGACTGAAAAACAGAGACCGAAAATATAAATCCTAATAAATATTTTAGTTTCATCGCGTAAATTTATATAAATCTCAGCACTAATTTAGTAGATTTGTGTCAAATCTATACTCAATATAGATACCTCATTAACAAATGACATGACATATTTGTTTTAAGGGATTACTACAATAAGGTTGTTAAATATAATACACCAAATTTATGAAACATTATTTACTGTTTATCAGCTTTCTTACAACTGCACTCTTGTATGCACAAGATTATAAAACTTGTGGTACAGATGAAATGATGGAAAAAGTATTTAACGCTAATCCTTCATTACGAAAAAAGTCAGAATTACTTAAACAAGAAGTTAACTCATATGTAAAAAATAGAAGTCCAAAGAATGATGATGAAATATATGTAATTCCTGTTGTTGTTCATATCATTCACAATGGGGGAAGCAGTAATATTTCTGACGCTCAAGTCCATGATGCAATGCGTATCATAAATCTAGACTATAAAAAATTAAATAGTGACACCTCACAAGTTATTTCTGAATTCATAGATATTGTGGCAAACATAGGTCTTGAGTTTAAGTTGGCCAAACTAACCCCTGAAGGAGAATGTACAAAGGGAATTACTAGAACATATTCCGAACTCACCAATAGTGCAGGAGAAAACGTAAAAGATTTGGTAAAATGGGATCATAAGAAATATCTTAACATTTGGGTGGTTTCAAATATTGAAAGTGGTGCGGGAGGTTATTCTTATTTACCAGGTTCAGCACCAAATAATGACACGAACGCCGGAATAGTTGTTAGAGCTTCTCAGTTTGGAAGTATTGGGGCTTCAGGTGGAGGTAACTTTTCATCACGAACTTTAACACATGAAATAGGGCATTATTTAGGCTTATCTCATACTTGGGGAGGTACAAATGACCCTGGCTTAGAAGAAAATTGTTCTGATGACGACGGTATTGATGATACGCCAAATTCAATAGGATCATCAGGATGTAATTTATCACAAAACACCTGTGGTAGTTTAGATAACGTTCAAAATTACATGGACTATGCATCATGTTCTAAAATGTTTACTGAGGGACAAAAATCAGTCATGAGAGGTCATTTAGAGGTTGGTTTCTCTAACATATACAGACATCTTTTACCTACAGATGAAAACCTAATGGCAACAGGCCTTCACGAAGATTACAATGCACCAGATTGTTTGGCAAATATAGAATTTTATAGTACCTCATCAATAAGCTGTACAGAAGAAGAAGTTGAATGGGAAAACTTATCTTGGAATTACGATTCTGCCCTAAGTTATGAATGGAATTTCATTGGTGGAAACCCTTCTATTTCTTCAGAAGAAAATCCTATAATTACCTATAGTGAACCTGGCTCATACGATGTAAGTCTCTCGGTAACAACATCAGGTGGAGTCAGTACTAAAACAATCGAAGATGCCATTTACATTCAAGATCAGTCTGATGCTTTAATTGCACCCAACATCATTCATTTTAATGAAAACAATCTTGATGATTGGTATATCGAAGACTATTTTGAAGGTCAGACATGGTCTTGGAATTCAGCAGGAAGTTCTTCTTCAGAAGGATCTATTAGAATTAGAAGTTCAGACTTTTTAGAGCAAGGGGGGGCTAGAAAAGCTTACATGCCTGCATTTAACCTGTCTAATATTACGCCACCATGTTATTTATACTATGATTATGCTTACGCCCGTAAAAGTGCTCTAAGTGCAGATGAACTAAACGTAAAAATATCAGATGACTGTGGTCAAACATGGATAAATAGACTTAGTAAAAATACGGATGCTTTAACAACAACTTCTTCAAACGCATATTTTAATTTTATCCCAACAGAAACCTTATGGAAGGAACAAAGAATATCTTTAAGTTCCTGGGCAGGGGAATCACAATTACAAGCTTTATTTGAATTCTCAGGAAGTAATGGGCAATACTTATACATCGACAACATTCGCTTTGGTGTTCCTAATTTAAGTTCAGAAGAATTAACAGTTAACAATCTTCATTTAGAAGTTTTTCCTAACCCAAGTTATGGAGATGCGCATATCCAATTTAATCTACTTTACCCTCATATGGTTGAGCTAAAGCTTATAGATGTATTAGGAAAAGAAATCAGTACTTTAAGCAGCAATTTTAATGCTGGTCAGCATCAATTGAATTTAAACTCCATAAAACCTGAGTTAAAACCAGGCTTGTATTTCTTAAATTGTATTATTGGCAATTACAAAGAAACCCAACAAGTTATTGTTTATTAAATATACATCAAAAAAAGACCCAAATAGGGTCTTTTTTTCAACTATTCTATAGTGACTAATATTGGGCAGTGGTCTGAATGCTTCGCATCAGATAAAATAGCCACTCTTTTCAATCGAGACAATAGCGAGTCGCTAATCATATGGTAATCTATTCTCCACCCCTTGTTCCTCTCTCTTGATGCGGCTCTATAGCTCCACCATGAGTAATGGTTAGGATTCTTATTTAGATATCTAAAACTGTCTATAAATCCGCTTTTAATAAAAGCTGTAACCCAAGCACGTTCCTCGGGTAAAAAACCTGAAGTGTTTTTATTGGCAACCGGGTTATGAATATCAATAGCTTCATGACAAATATTATAGTCTCCAGATATAATCAAATTCGGAATCTGCTTTTTTAATGATCCAACGTATTTCTGAAAATCGGCTAAAAAACTCATTTTAAAGTCTTGTCGAACACCACCAGTCGTCCCTGAAGGAAAGTATACAGAAATAACTGAATAGTCTTTAAAATCTGCTCGAATAACACGGCCTTCGAAATCGTATTTTTCTATACCACAACCATATTCTACATGCAAAGGTTTCTCTTTACACAACAATGCCACACCACTATAACCTTTTTTTTGAGCAGAAAACCAATAATGATGGTAACCCAAATCCTCAAAAATAGATAACTCTAATTGATCGGTCTTCGCTTTGATTTCCTGCAAAGCTATTATATCGGCATTTGTAGCCTTTGCCCATTCTGACCAGCCTTTTTTCAGGGCAGCTCGAATACCATTTACATTATATGATATAATTGTTACCATTTTCTATTTTTTTCTAGTTGAAAGATAAATTAATTAATGGAGATGGATTTAATCATAACTTGTAAAGTACTTGAATTGTTGAACTGTTCTTCTGAGTTAACAATACGTCTTTACCTATAAGCAATTGCTCTACCTCTTCATTTTTATAATGACGAACAGTAAGTAGCTCGAGACCAGAGTCATGAGTTACAATAAAATGTTTTGACAATTCATGAACTAAAGAGTCTAATTGCAAATCATCTATATCTATTGCAAACGAACAAGACACTGCAGAATTCTGAACGAGATTTACCTTGGAATTATATTTAGCTAATATTAAAAAAGCAGACGAAAGATGGTTCTCTACGATAAAATCCAAATCACTTACAGAAATTGATAATAGGGTTTGTTTTTTTTTCAAAATATAAAATGAAGTGGCTGGTTTGGTTATAGAATCATCTGAAATCCAAGTACCTTTTTCATCAAAATTTACAAACGAACGAACTTCTAATGGAATACCATTTCGTTTTAAAGGCTGTAATGTTTTGGGGTGAATGACCGTAGCACCATAAAATGCGAGCTCTATAGCTTCCTGAAATGAAAGTTTTTCAATCTTTTTGGGATTTTCAAAATAACGAGGATCCGCATGAAGTACACCAGGAACGTCTTTCCAAATAACAAGTTTTTTTGCTTCTAAAACAGTAGCAAATACAGCGGCACTATAATCCGACCCTTCTCTTCCAAGGGTTGTGGTGAAGTTTTCGGAAGTACAACCTATAAATCCTTGGGTTATAGTTAATTGATCTTTATTGACTTTTTCTAAAATTAACTTACTCGTTAAATCCCAATCTACTCTTGCCTCTTGATGATTATTATCAGTTTTAACCACATCTCGTGCATCCAACAAATCATTATCAATACCTATTTCTTTTAAATAAGCACTTACAATAGTTGTAGACAACAACTCTCCAACTGAAACAATTTGATCGTATTCATATGAATAATTAGGTCTTGGGGCATCTTCTATAGCCCACTCAATTTCTAGAAACAAATTAGAAACAGCGTCGTAAATAGAGTGACGCTTATCAAATAACTCAGTCAATATATGATCATGAAACTGCTTCACATAATTCAGTTTCTCTAACGCATCATCTTGATTTAAATAAAAGGATCGTGCAACATCTTCTAACGCATTGGTGGTTTTTCCCATAGCAGAAATAACCACCAATGGATTATCCTCCTTATACTTGGTAAGTATTTCACCTAAATTCTTTACACCCTCAGCATCTTTTACTGAAGCACCTCCATATTTAAACACCTTCATTATTCAAAACAATTTTAAACAAATGTAAATTTATAGAAATAAAAGACAAGGTATCCTAATTAATATGACTTTATGATTAGTTTTTCAGACTAGAATAATGTATGACCTTTAAAGTAAAAAAGCTTACCCTGTTAAGGTAAGCTTAGTGCGGATAGAGGGAGTCGAACCCACACACCTCTCGGCACTAGATCCTAAATCTAGCGTGTCTACCAATTCCACCATATCCGCTTGGTAAAC
>Ga0160422_10001639_pt1 | contig 13970 bp, 14 predicted proteins | sample Fk160mmetaG_FD_108192 | JGI IMG/M metagenome (GOLD analysis project Ga0160422, IMG submission 108192) | Marine microbial communities from the Central Pacific Ocean - Fk160115 60m metaG | ecosystem: Environmental > Aquatic > Marine > Oceanic > Photic zone | place: The Central Pacific Ocean...
GAACTAAAAAAATAAATCAATGGATTTAAGCTTGTTACTTCAAAATATTTTTGCACCAACTGTACTTTTCTTTTTCATTGGAGTTATTGCAGTATTTTGCAAATCTGATTTAGAAATACCTGCACCACTTCCAAAATTATTCTCTCTTTATTTATTACTAGCTATAGGATTTAAAGGTGGGATTGGTATACAAGAAAGTGGTATCCTAAATAACCAAGTTTTATTAACCTTAAGTGCAGCAGTATTAATGTCATTATTAATACCTCTCTTAGGATTTATAATTCTTAGGTTAAAATTTAATGTATTTAATTCTGCTGCAATTGCAGCATCTTACGGCTCTATAAGTGCAGTTACCTTTATTACTGCAGAAAGTTTCTTAGCTAGCCAAAGTATTAGTTCAGATGGATTTATGGTTGGTGCTTTGGCATTAATGGAATCCCCAGCAATTTTAGTTGGACTGGTATTAGTTAGATTTGCCGGTCCAAAAGACCGTCCAGGATCTAGGAAATTACACTTATCTTCAATACTACATGAGTCTTTTCTAAATGGATCTGTGTACTTATTGATTACAAGCTTAATTATTGGATTCTTAACTTCTTTAAGCAATCCATCTGCTGTTGAAAAAATGTATCCTTTTACCCATTCAATATTCTATGGAGTGGAATGTTTTTTCTTATTGGATATGGGAATGGTTGCGGCTCAAAGATTACCAAGCCTAAAGAAAGCAGGCTCCTTTTTAATTGGATTTGCAATTTTGATGCCTATTTTTAATTCAATTATTGGTGTGTTAGTGGCAAGATCTTTATCTCTTGATACTGGAAATGCTTTCTTATTTGTGGTTTTATGTGCAAGTGCGTCTTATTTAGCTGTTCCTGCAGCAATGAGGATGACAGTACCTGAGGCACGATCAAGCTATTACATCTCAACTACATTAGGTCTTACTTTTCCTTTCAATATAGTTTTGGGTATACCGTTGTATATGAGCTTAGTAAATAAATTCATACCAATTTCAGCTTTTTAAAAATGAAAAGATTAGATTTAATTTTTAGTGAAAGAGAACTTCAACCAATCCTAAACACATTAGAGAATGCCAATGTTCCCGGTTATACAGTAATGAAGCATGCAACTGGTAGAGGTCCGGAAAGAGTAGTAACTGAAGACATGGAATTCACTGGATTAGGAGCAAATGCACATGTAATTGTTTTTTGCGAACAAGAAATAATTGATAAAATGAGAGATGAAATAAGATCTGTACTTAGCTATTATGGAGGTGTAGCATACATATCAGAAGCGACTCCATTATAAAAAAAATAAATAATATTTTATTTAGGAATGAATCCAATCTACTCTAATATTCTTTCTACTATTTAAATATCTGTCTATTGACATAGCGGCAATACACCCATCAGAGGCCGCGACAACTGCTTGTTTAAAAGGAGTATTTCTTATATCCCCAATAGCCCAAACCCCATCAGAATTTGTTGACATAAAGTCATCGACTATAACTCCTCCATCATCTTTAAGAGCAATTTGATCTCCGACAAAATCAGTAATTGGTTTTGATCCACTCATATAGACAAAAACGCCTTCTAAATTAAGATTTATTGGATTTTCTTCTTGCTTATTTTTTATAGTAATATTACTAACACCCATATCATCTCCAGCTATTTCAAGTAAACGAGTTCTACTCCAATGTTTGACATTTGATAATTCCATGAGTTCCATAGCCTCTTCATTATCAGGCTTTGGATCACTAGAAGTAATCCAATGCACAGTAGAAGCAAATTTAGTGAGTACATTCGCTTCTTCAATAGCCTCTTTATTAGCACCAATGACTGCTACTTCTCTATCTTTATAAAAAGCTCCATCGCATGTAGCACAATAACTCACTCCTCTACCTAAGAAGTCTGACTCACCTTTAAAAGATGCAGGCCTGCCCATGGCTCCACTTGCTAGGACAAGAGATTTACCTTTAAAAGTACCCTCAGGAGTATATACAGTTTTCCACTCACCAGAAACATCAATTCCAAAAACTTGTGCTCTTCTATAATCTGTACCATATTCAATAGCTTGTTCTCGCATTAAATCGAGAAGTTTTTCACCACTAATATCAACTGGCACGCCAGGATAATTAGCAATTTGATGAGTTATTGCAAGTGCACCCACAGATGGATTCTTATCCAAGATAATTGTTTTTAGATTTGCTCTAGATGTATATAAAGCACAAGTACATCCCGCTGGACCACCTCCAATAATAACAACATCAGATTCAAAAATTTCCAATTTAGCGCAACTCCATTAATGCATTAACTTACTTTTTTGGTTAGAAAGTTCGATTCTCCACCTCATATATAAGTTAGAAGAAAAAACTAAAAAAAGGACAATATAGATACAAACTTAAATAGGCATTATTTTTTTATTAATTATTATCAAAAGTTTAAAACAATAAAAAGCTAATAAATATAAATTTCTAAAGACAAATCAATTTACTGATTTCTTTAATTTCATCTATTATTAGTAATAGAAATGATAATTCATAGCTTTCTAAATTTATGTCAAATTCTGATTATTTAATCAAGGCTACTGTGAAAAAAATTAGCGAAAGATTCAATAAGACGTTTGCAGAGAAGTTTGAAGAAGCTGCTAATGCAGCTCAAGAAGTCCCAGAAATATTAAAGAAAGAGATTGAAGATCTTAAAGATGAAATTATCGAAGAGGCAAAAAGATTAGAAGATCTCAATACTGAAGATAATCTTAATAAGCAAAAAGAATCATTAAATCCCAAAATTGAGAAGGCTTTAGGCAAAATAGACTTAATTAAGAATTATTTAGTCAATCTTGATGATTTACTAGATTAATAGAAATGATTAAATCAAGATTATATTTTCATTTAAAAAAATTAAAAAGAACTTTTCTTATTTGGAAAACTCTTTGCTTCCTCTTACTAGGTCTATGGGTTGATAATTTTATTTTTAAGTTTTTTTTAAAATCAACCGATCAAAAAATCCATTTACAGAGAAAAAGAGCTAAGTGGTTTACAGAAGAATTAATACAACTTGGCTCAGCCTTTATAAAAATTGGACAACTTCTTTCTGCGAGACCTGACCTTATACCAAAAACATGGATTAAAGAATTGACAACATTACAAGATGCTGTACCTCAATTCCCCTTCACAACAGTAACCCAAATAATAAGAGAAGAATTAAATAATAAATTCGAAAATATTAATAACATTGATCCTTACCCAATTGGTTCTGCATCATTAGCCCAAGTTCATAAAGCAACTTTAAAGAATGATAAAGAAGTAGTTTTTAAAGTTCAGAGACCAAATCTGAAGACATTATTCAAAATTGATCTAGACATTATGCAAAAAATTGCATTTATTTTGCAAAAAAATAAGAATTGGAGCAGAGGAAGAAATTGGGTAGAGATTGCTAAAGAATGTAGAAAAGTCCTTATGAAAGAGCTAGATTTTAATTGCGAAGCTCAATATGCGGCGAGATTTAGGCAGCAATTTCTCGATGATAAAAACATACTAATACCTGAAGTTATATGGGATATGAGTACAGAGAAAGTATTATGCTTAAGCTATTTGAAAGGTATCAAAATTAGTAATATTAAAGATTTAAAAGATCAAAACTATAATCTTACAAAAATTGCAGAAATTGGAGCTATTAGCTACTTTAAGCAACTTATTAATTTTGGTTTTTTTCATGCAGATCCTCATCCTGGTAATTTAGCAATTTCTTCTGATGGCAAATTAATTTTCTATGACTTTGGGATGATGGGAAATATTACCAATAATTTACAAAAGAGAATTGGATCTATGGTTAAATCTGCTGCTCTTAGGGATGCCTCTGCTCTAGTTTCCCAACTTCAAGAGGCAGGTTTAATCTCTGAAGGGATTGATGTAGGACCTATTCGAAGATTAGTAAGGCTTATGCTAAAGGAGGCATTAACTCCCCCTTTTAGTCCAAATATTATCGATAAACTTTCAGGTGACTTATATGAACTGGTGTATGAAACGCCTTTTCAATTACCAGTTGATCTTATTTTTGTAATGAGGGCTTTATCAACATATGAAGGGGTTGGTAAAATGTTAGACCCTAACTTTAATCTTGTATCAATTACTAAACCTTATTTAATTTCTATTATGTCTTCAAATAATCAAAGTCCTAATGATCTAATTAATCAGCTTGGAAGGCAAGTTGGTGAAATAAGTTCAAAGGCGGTAGGTATTCCAAAAAGAATTGATGATAATTTAGAACGATTAGAACAAGGAGATTTACAACTTCAAGTAAGAATGGGTGAATCTGATCGACAGTTCAAGAACATGTTTACTGCTCAAAAATCTCTTGGACATTCAATATTAATTGGGAGTTTAACTATTGCATCAGCATTATTGGTTTCTAATAATAGTTCAAATCTTGCAATTTTGCCTATCATTTTTGGAGCTCCAATAACCTTAGATTGGATTAATTGTCAATTAAAAATGAGAAGGGGGTCAAGATTAGAAAGATTAAAAAAATAAATTAGGAATTTTTAGGACCTAATCCAAGTTGTCCTGCAAACTGAGCTTGCTGTCCAAGATCTTCTTCAATCTTCAATAGTCGATTATATTTGGCTATTCGTTCGCTTCTACTTAAAGAGCCAGTTTTGATCTGGCCAGATCTGGTCGCGACAGCTAAATCAGCAATAGTTGTATCTTCAGTTTCTCCACTTCGATGGCTAATAACACTTGTATAACCTGACCTTTTAGCTAAATCAATAGCTTCTAGTGTTTCAGTAAGCGTTCCAATTTGATTAACTTTAATCAAAATTGAATTAGCACAATTTTCTTCAATACCTTTTTTCAATCGTTCTGTATTAGTAACAAATAAATCATCACCTACAAGTTGTACTTTGCTCCCAATTTCTTTATTTAAATTTGACCAACCTTCCCAATCATCCTCTGCTAATCCATCCTCTATTGAGACGATTGGATAATTAGAGACCAATTTAGATAGATGATCAATCATACTATCGCTATCGAAAGTTTTTCCCTCGCACTTGTAAGTACCATTACTAAAAAATTCTGTACTCGCTACATCTAAAGCTAAAGATACATCCTTACCTGGAATGTATCCAGCTTTTTGAATAGATTCAATCAATAAATCTCCCGCCTCAGCACTAGAATTTAAACTTGGTGCAAACCCACCTTCATCACCAACAGCAGTAGACAGGCCTTTTATGCTAAGCAATTTTTTTAATGAATGAAATATTTCAGTCCCCATTCTTAGAGATTCACTAAATGTGTTAGCACCATGAGGGACTAACATAAATTCTTGGAAATCTAAATTATTAGGAGCATGTGCTCCACCATTTATAACATTCATCAAAGGGACAGGCAGAAGAGTTGACAGTGGGTCGCCTAAAAATCTATACAAAGGAATTTCTAAGGCATTTGCAGCCGCATGAGCAGTAGCCAAGCTAACTGCAAGTATAGAGTTAGCACCAAGATTAGATTTATTAACTGCGCCATCTATCTCAATCATTAACTGATCAATATTTTTTTGATCTAAAGCAGATAAACCACACAAAGCTGGTGAAATAGTTTCATGTATCTTATTTACAGAATTTAGAACACCTTTGCCCATATACTGTGCCCCGCCATCTCTTAATTCATGAGCCTCATGAGCACCAGTACTTGCACCACTTGGGACCATTGCCTTACCACTAATGCCACATTCCAAGAAGACTTCTGCCTCAACAGTAGGGTTTCCTCGTGAATCAAGAATCTGTCTTGCATGAATAGTATCAATTAAGAGATCAAAAGTTTCTTTCACAATTTAATAAAAACTATATAAATCCTATAAATAGCTGAGTTATTTGGCTAATTTCTGAAATAAATTAGAGATATAACTTATGATACAAACTAACTTTTAAAGTATTTAACAAGCTCTTAATACAATCGTAGAAAGAGATCTCAGCCAAAAATAAAAATTAAAGTCATATTCTTAATAAAAAATTTCTGTGAAATGTTATGAAAACAAAATTTTATGAAAAAATATATTATTGATCATTAAGCTAAAAATTATTTAGAATTCAACTATGTAGTCTTTTTGAGATTAAATCTACTATATATGATCAGAACTCTAACATCTAGTCCTGAATTATTTAGTGATCTTTCATGGGATCTTCTTTTAAAAGGAGAAGAGGCTGCAAAAAAATGGAAACATGAAGAATTCAATATTGAACATATTATTCAAATTCTCTTTACAACCAGCAAATTTGACAATTTTGTAGATAATTTAAGCATTGATCCTGATATAGTCTTAGATATTACTGAAAACTTCTTAGCAGAAAACAGAATTAGTAATTCAGATATTTTAACTATTGGAGAAGATTTAGAATTAGTTCTGGATGAAGCTAATCGTATTAAAAGTCAATGGGGATCAAATTTAATAGAGATTCCACATCTTTTGATAGCAATTGCAAAAGATGATAGGTTAGGTTATTACGTTTTCGAACAAGGAAATTTATCCTTAGAAAAATTAGAAGCAGAATTAAAAATTTTTCCAATTTTTAATAAACCACAAAATTCAATTAAGCCAGAAAAAAAAATCTTAGAATATCCTTCATCCAATAAATCGTTTAATAAAAAATTAGATTATAGCCCTATTCAAAAATCAACTGATATTGTTCTTTCTCAAAATGAAGATAACAATATTGAATATATAGAAGATACTAGCCAACAGTCAGCAATTTCTTTATATGGGAAAGATTTAACCGCTGAGGCTAAAAGTGGATCATTTGATCCTGTGATCGGTAGAGAAGTAGAAATTAATAATTTAATGAGAGTTCTTTCCAGAAGAAAGAAAAATAATCCAATAATAATTGGTCATCCTGGAGTTGGGAAAACAGCAATTACTTTTTTACTAGCACAATTAATATCTCAAGAAAAGGCTCCAGACTCTCTGAAAAATTTAAAACTTATTTCACTAGATTTTGGAGCATTGGTATCAGGCACAAAATTTAGAGGTCAATTAGAAGAGAGATTGAGATCAGTACTAAATGAATTAGAGGAATCGGGTAAAGGTGTAATTCTCTTAATTGATGAGATCCATACGATTTTAAATTCTGATAGATCAACAATTGATATTGGTAGCATTTTAAAGCCACTTCTTACAGCAGGTTATTTAAGATGTATTGGCACAACAACACCAGAAAGATTTCGAGAAAGTATTGAAAAAGATCAAGTGTTAAATAATTGCTTTCAGAAAATATATGTGAATGAACCATCACCAGATTTAAGTGCCAAGATACTTACCGGAATCAAACGGAAATATGAAATCCATCATGGTATTAAAATTACAAATGAAGCAGTGAATTATGCAGCAAAGCTTGCTAGCAGGTATTTAAGTGATAAATATCTCCCAGATAAAGCAATTGATCTAATTGACGAAGCTGCTGCTCAATTAAAAATTGAAACAAATCTAAAACCTCAAATAATAATAGATCAAGAAAAAAGTCTTGAAGAGATCAATAATTCAATTTTTAATTTATCTATTGAAGAAATTGCAACAAAAGAATCCTTATTAAATAAGTCTGCAGTCATATCTGAAAAAATAGATTTTTTAAATAACCAATGGCAGAACTTAAGACAAAAGTTATCTAAGTTAATTGAGCTATTTGAAGAAGAAGATTCATTAATCAAAACGATTGAGAGATATTCTCAAAATCAATCAAATTTTAATAAATTAGATGAACTTGAAAACTACTTATCAGAGGTAAAAGAAGATATAAATGAAATTGAAAAATTTCTAACTACAAACGAAAATTTAGGTGTGAAATTTAAAGTAACTCCTGAAGATATCGCAGATATTGTCTCTAAGATGACAGGTATTCCCCTTTCAAAAGTAGTTTCTAATGAACGTAAAAAATTAATAAACTTAGATAAGGAAATTAGTTATAAAGTTATTGGTCAAGATAAAGCAATTAAAGCTATATGTTCAGCGATAAGGAGAGCAAGAGCAGGGATGAAAAATCCCAAAAGGCCAATAGGTTCATTTCTTTTTATGGGTCCAACGGGAGTAGGGAAAACTGAATTAGCTAAATCTCTTGCAGCATCTTTATTTGATGAAGAGGAAGCCCTATTAAGGTTAGATATGAGTGAATATATGGAAAGAAATGCCGTAGCCAGATTGTTAGGTGCACCTCCAGGTTATGTTGGTTATGAGGAGGGAGGACAGTTAACTGAAGCTATAAAAAGAAAGCCCTATTCAGTAATATTACTTGATGAGATTGAAAAAGCTCATTCGGAAGTTTTTAATATTTTGCTACAAGTACTAGATGAAGGTAGACTTACAGATTCTCAAGGAAGCACTATTGATTTTAAAAATTCAGTAATAATTATGACCAGCAACCTAGCAGGTAAAGCTATCTTAGAAAATAAAATTAAATTAAATAATAATGAAGTTAACAGAGATTCAATTAATAAAACATTAGATAAAGCTATAAATGATTCACTTTCATCTATTTTCCGTCCAGAATTCCTAAATCGTATAGATGAAGTTATTCAATTCGAACCATTATCTAAAGAACAATTGCAAAAGATAATAATGCTTCAATTAGAGGAACTTAAGAAATTACTAATCGAACAAGAAATAAATATCAAATTTGATAAAAAAGTAATCATAAAATTAGCAAACGATTCTTATGAACCTAAATATGGTGCAAGATCTGTTAGTAGAGAAATTAGAAGACAAATTGAAAATCCGCTAGCGACAAAACTTTTAGAAAATAATTTTAAGAACAAAAAAACTTTTAATATCAAAGTTGATCCAAAAAATAAAGACAATATTTTATTCACTCCTAGCTCATGAGCAAATCAATAAGTTAATATAAAATGAGACATAGTTAGTTGTTAAACTTAAATTTGTGACAAGTCCCTCTTCCCAACAAGATCAATCAGAAGACATCCCTTCAGATAGTGATGTTGAAAAAAAGAAGAAAAACTTTTTTATCTCCACTTATGATGAATTAAAGTTAGTAGTCTGGCCAAATAAGCAACAGTTATTTAGCGAATCAGTTGCTGTTATAATAATGGTTTCTTTTTCGGCAGCTGCCATAGCTGCTGTTAGTAGATTCTATGGATGGGCAGCTTCACAAATCTTTCAGTTAAATTAATAATGTTTTTAATATCTATTAAGTTAAACTCTAATTTATTAAAGGATTTTAGTCTAAACCAATCATGAGCAATGAGTCTAATAGCAGTTTGATTCCATCTAAAGCTAACACAGGTATAGCTAGGTGGTATGCAGTTCAAGTTGCATCAAGCTGTGAAAACAAAGTAAAAGCAACACTTGAGCAGAGATCAGTAACTTTAGGAGTTAATAATAGAATCCTTGAGATTGAAATTCCACAAACACCTGGAATAAAGATAAAAAAAGATGGCTCAAGGCAAACAACCGAAGAGAAGGTATTCCCAGGTTACGTTCTAGTGAGGATGATCTTAGATGAGGATACTATGATGGCAGTAAAAAGTACTCCCAATGTTATTAATTTTGTAGGTGCAGAGGACGGAAGAGGGAGTGGAAGATCTAGAGGTCATATTAAGCCTAGACCATTATCAAGACAAGAAGTAAATAGGATCTTCAAGCGAGCATCAGAGAAAAAAGCTATCGTGAAATTGGACATAGAAGAAAAAGACAGGATTATAGTTACTAGTGGTCCCTTTAAAGATTTCCAAGGAGAAGTTATAGAAGTATCTGGAGAAAGAAATAAATTAAAAGCATTACTCTCAATTTTTGGGAGGGAAACTCCTGTAGAATTAGAATTCTCTCAAATCAATAAACAAAACTAATTTAAACTAATCCTCATTTATTGTATTGTTAAGTAAGTATTGTAATTTCAATTCAATTTTAAAAGAAAAATGGCAAAAAAAGTTGTTGCATTAATTAAACTTGCACTTCAAGCTGGGAAAGCAAATCCAGCACCTCCAGTTGGACCGGCATTAGGTCAACATGGCGTTAACATTATGGCTTTCTGTAAAGAATATAATGCAAGGACGCAAGATAAAACAGGCTTTGTTATTCCAGTTGAAATATCAGTTTTTGAAGATAGAAGTTTTACTTTTATTACAAAAACGCCACCTGCTTCAGTTTTAATTACAAAAGCTGCAGGTATTGAAAAAGGTGCTGGCGAATCTGCAAAAGGTTCGGTTGGCAAAATAAGTAAATCTCAATTAGAAGAAATAGCCAAAACTAAGCTTCCTGATCTAAACTGTACAAGTATTGAATCTGCAATGAAAGTCATTGAAGGTACTGCTCGCAATATGGGCGTATCAATATCAGATTAATACAACATTTAAATAAAAAATTATCGGGGAGGTTAATCAAACCGCTTGCACCCAAACAAATTATGAAAAAATTATCTAAAAGAATGGAACTTCTCTCTAAAAAGATTGAAGACCGAATTTATACAGCACAAGAAGCTTTAGCCATAGTAAAAGAAAATGCTAATGCAAAATTTGATGAAACTATCGAAGCTCATATTCGATTAGGTATTGATCCAAAATATACTGATCAACAGCTTAGGACAACAGTTGCTTTGCCAAATGGTACAGGACAAACTATAAAGATTGCAGTTATAACTAGTGGAGAAAATGTTTCAAAAGCAAAATCGGCAGGTGCGGATTTATATGGAGAAGAAGATTTAGTAGAGAGTATCAATAAAGGTAATATGGATTTTGATTTACTAATATCAACTCCTGACATGATGCCTAAAGTTGCAAAGCTTGGAAGAGTTTTAGGACCCAGAGGTTTAATGCCAAATCCAAAGGCTGGAACAGTAACAAATGACATTGCAAATGCTATAAAAGAATTCAAAGCAGGTAAGTTGGAATTTAGAGCCGATAAAGCAGGCATAGTGCATGTTCGTTTTGGTAAAGCAAGCTTCTCTACCGATCAATTATTTGAAAATTTAAAGACCTTGCAAGAAGCAATTGATAAAAATAAACCTAGCGGTGCAAAAGGTAAGTATTGGAAGACACTCTATTTATCTTCAACAATGGGACCATCAGTTCAAATTGATATTGGTGCATTACAGGATTATCAACAAGAAAGTTAATTCTTTGTAGTATAATGATAATTGCAATAATACGACCAGAGAAAGTGGGCAGATTTAGTTTTTCTAAATTTTAAACCCCACCTAGGTTAGTTTTTGTTTTTCATCCTTTTTGAATCTAATAAAAGCAGCCTCTAAATATCCCTGCGTCGCATTTCCTGCTTTCCCTAAATTACGATCCAAAAAAAAGAATGGGCCGAACACTAGAGAATAAGCAACAAATCGTTAAAGAGATTAAAACACTCTTGAATGAATCGGAAATGGCAGTAGTCCTTGATTACAAAGGTCTAACAATAAAAGAAATGTCTGATTTGCGAGCCAGATTGCATGCGAATCAAGGTATTTGTAAGGTTACAAAAAATTCATTAATGCGTAGAGCAATTGAAGGAGAAAGTAACTGGTCTGACTTAGATTCTTTATTAACAGGTACTAATGCTTTTGTTTTAATAAAAGAAGATGTTGGAGGAGCCGTAAAAGCTATCCAATCTTTCCAAAAAGAAACAAATAAATCCGAAACGAAAGGTGCTTTATTTGAAGGAAAACTTCTCAGTCAATCTGAAATTAAAGAAATAGCTAATCTTCCTTCAAGAGAGGTATTAATGGCTAAAATTGCTGGAGCCTTAAATGGGGTCGCAACCAAATTAGCTATTGGTATCAACGAAATTCCATCTGGACTTGCAAGATCACTAAAGCAACATTCTGAAAGTTCAGAATCATAAATTCTAATTCATTTATCAACAAAAAAATGTCTGCAAAAACTGAAGAAATCCTAGAATCACTAAAATCTCTTTCACTATTAGAGGCTTCTGAGCTAGTTAAGCAAATAGAAGAAACTTTTGGAGTATCTGCTGCAGCATCAGCAGGAGTCGTCATGGCTGCTCCAGGTGCAGGTGGCGGAGATGGAGATGCCTCAGCTGCTGAAGAGCAAAGCGAATTTGATGTAGTGCTAGAAAGTTTTGATGCATCTGCCAAAATAAAAGTTCTTAAAGTTGTAAGAAATGCTACTGGACTTGGTTTAGGAGATGCTAAAGCACTCGTAGAGTCAGCCCCTAAAACTGTAAAAGAAGCTGTAGCCAAAGCTGATGCTGAAGCTTTAAAGAAAGAGATTGAAGAAGCTGGAGGAAAAGTTACACTTAAGTAAACAAACAAATAATTAGCCGATAGTCCTTCTAATCGGCTTTAAATCTATGAATAGTAGTCAAAATATTGCAATTGGAGCTGCTACAGATGGAGCCTGCAGTGGTAATCCTGGGAAAGGTGGATGGGGAGGATTAATTTTATTTGATGATGGAAGTGAATTAGAAATTGGGGGTTTTGAACAAAACACCACAAATAACAGGATGGAACTTATGGCCGCAATAAAAACCCTTGAAAAATTAAAACAATTAAAGCTAAAAAAAAATTTCAAATTAAGAACTGATAGTAAATATTTAATAGATGGATATAGTAATTGGATTAAAAATTGGAAGAAAAATGGATGGAAAACAAGTACAGGTAAACCGGTTCAAAATTTAGATTTATGGCAAAAGATTGATGGATTAAGAATTAAAGAAGTAAGCATGGAATTTGTGAAAGGACATAGTGGTGATAAATATAATGAAAGAGTAGATCTAATAGCTACAAACTATAGTAAAGGCATAAATAAAGTTGAAGAAAATAAACAAGAAAATATTTATCAAAGTGATATTGCACCCCCAGAAATAATTAGTTTATATTCTCGTATTGAATTAGTTAGTAAATTTGCACAAAAAGGTTTTTTATTAACTACAAGTGAATTGTGTAATTTACTTTCTATTGAAGAAAATAATTATATAAGAAATATGAAACAATTTAATTGGCGCAATTGGATCATTAAACCCAAAGGTAAAAAACTATGGATAATACAAATAAATAACCAAAATCCTCAATGATTAAAAATCTATATTCCATAACAAATATTTATGAAAGATTAATTAAGCCAATCCTGAAAGAGGATAAAGGAATAGATGCAGAATTTCTAACAAATTTATCCTTAAATCTTTTAGCTTTTTGTTCAAATCAAAATGAATGTAGTCTCGTATCAAAGTATCTAGAAGATATAAGAAAAGAATTATGCGTAATAGATAAAAAGTTAAATCAGGAAATTTGCGGCATAAATTTCCCTAATCCCATAGGGCTTGCCGCTGGATTTGATAAGAACGGGATAGCTGCAAATATCTGGCAAGATTTTGGTTTTGGCTTCTCTGAATTAGGAACAGTTACTAAATATCCGCAGCCGGGGAATCCAAAACCAAGATTATTTAGAATATCCAATGAACAAGCGGCATTAAATAGGATGGGTTTTAATAATAATGGAGCTGACTTATTCTTAACAAATTTCATTAGACAAAATATCAAGAAAAAGGCAGATAGAGAAAAGAATTGTTTAGGTATAAATTTTGGAAAATCAAAAGTAACCTCAATTTCAAATGCAAAAGATGATTATATTTCATCTTTAAAACTACTTATCCCTTATTGTAATTATGCAGCAATAAACGTTAGCTCGCCTAATACTGAAGGGCTGAGAAAATTGCAAGATCCAATACTTCTTAGAGAATTACTCAAAGAAATCAAAAAGCTACCTGATTGTCCACCTCTGTTCATAAAAATTGCTCCAGACCTTAGTTTGAAAGACATAGATAAAATTTGTCAACTTATAAATGATGAAAAAATAAATGGTATTATCGCAACAAATACTAGTATTGATAGGTTAGGTCTTGAAAGTACTCTTATTAAAAAAACCGGCAATTTATTATCAGAAGAAAGCGGTGGTTTAAGTGGGAAGCCACTAAGAAATAAGGCCAATGAAATTATTAAACATATTCATAGTATTGATAAAAATATAA
>Ga0160422_10001640_pt1 | contig 13968 bp, 9 predicted proteins | sample Fk160mmetaG_FD_108192 | JGI IMG/M metagenome (GOLD analysis project Ga0160422, IMG submission 108192) | Marine microbial communities from the Central Pacific Ocean - Fk160115 60m metaG | ecosystem: Environmental > Aquatic > Marine > Oceanic > Photic zone | place: The Central Pacific Ocean...
AAAATGATTTACGGTGTTTTATTTTAATTATTTAACTCCGTGCATTAATTTTTTTAACAATGGGTTTAATGAAATTACTAATAATCCTGCAATTGTTGGGACAATAGTAAAGATTAAAAAGAAAGTTGATAAACTATATTCGTGTGTAATATTTTCTATTTGTCCACCTAGTACAGCAGCAAGTTTATTACCTATTGCAATAGCCAAATACCACATTCCAAACATAAATGCAATCATTCTTGCAGGGACCAGTTTAGATACATATGACAGTCCTACGGGAGATAAGCAGAGCTCTCCAAGTGTATGAAATAAATAGGCCAATACCAGCCATATCATACTTACTTTAACACCTATTTCAATACCGAAAGAACCAAAAGCTAAGAAACCAAAACCTACACCCATAATGATAAGCCCAAGCCCATATTTTACAGCAGCAGAAGGATTGTATTTACTATCCCACCATTTTGAAAACGCTGAAGCGAAAGCAATAATAAAGAACGAGTTTAAGATGCTAAACCATGATACGGTAATTTCTGATTCTGTTGCAGAGAATTCTCTCTCTAACATCCATAACACAACCAGCCATATAAAAATAAAACATATCGCTAAAACATAGTTTGATTTTGGTATTTTTTTTAAAGTTTCTTTTCCCAATAAAATTAGAACCCATGTAATAATTGCTAGAGGGACTATGGTTAGTAAGCTGTTTACAATATTGAAAATCATTTGTCCATTTCCAACTAAAGTTCGATCAACATAATCGCGCGCAAATAGAACTAATGATGTTGCTCCTTGCTCAAAGCTCATCCAAAAGAATACAGTGAAGATTGCAAATATAATTACTGCAATCATTCGATCTCTGACAATCTTTGTATATCTAGAAATTCGGCTGACAACTAGATATAAAAAGCAAGCAAGTCCAAATAAAACGACAGCATATTGACCCGATAGTGCTCCTATTTCAAATGGAAACAAATCGATACCAGCAATTTTAGACATGGGATCGTTAATGGCGTAAGCTAGACCTATAATTGAAGAAATCGCAATAAGTATTTGATCAATAACAGAAAATGGATTTGGCTTTTCTTCATTTTTAGTTTCTGTTTCATTATTAGTCTCTAAATTGGATGGAATTTCACCAATGTTCCCAAATAGAGGTTTTGCAAGCCAAAATTGTAAGGTACCTAGTAACATAAATATCCCTGCTAAGCCGAAGCCATAGGCCCAACCAATTTTTTCGGCTAAATAACCACAAAGCATCATTCCAAAGAAAGCACCCGCATTTACGCCCATATAGAAAATGGTATAAGCTCCGTCTTTTCGTTCTGGAAGATCTTTATACATTTCTGATATTATTGAAGTCATGTTTGGTTTAAAAAAACCTGTTCCAATAACTAATAGAGCAAGACCTATATAAAGCATAAATTCTGTTTCGACAGCCATAGCAGCATGTCCTAGTGTCATAATAGCCGCACCAATAACCACAGCCCATCTGTATCCTGTAAGTTTATCAGCTATTATCCCACCAGCAATTGGTGTGAGATATAGTAACATGGCATAAGTTCCAAATAAAGCTCCAGCGTTTTCAGCTGTCCATGCCCAGCCAGGATTTGCACCAACAGCAGCATAGGTTAAAAAATTAATTAATAGAACTCTCATTCCATAGAATGAGAATCTTTCCCACATTTCAGTGAAAAAGAGGACAAATAATCCTGCAGGATGACCGAGTACTTGTGTTTTAAAAAAGTCATGGTTGATTGAAGTATTCATCTTTTATTATTTAAAATAAACGCCTCACAATGTGAGGCGTTTGAGTAGTTAATTTGATTATACAGTTTGAGCTTCGTCTTCTGCTCCGTGGGTTAGTGCATTTAATTGTTTTTTAAATACAATGATAAGTAAGCCAAATGCTATACAAAAGGCAGCAATTCCTGTAAAAATCACAAATTCTCCTAAATCTGATGCAGATTCTCCAAGAAACCCAGCAAGTTTATTTCCAAAACCAGTCATGGCAAAATAAACACCCATCATTATTGAGGCATATTTTACAGGTGCAAGTTTTGTAATAAAAGAGAGTGCAACTGGAGATGCACATAATTCTCCAATAGTATGAAATAGGTAAGCTAATACTAACCAATACATTGCTGAAGAACCATTTGCGTCAAATTCTGCTGATGCAGCAGACATAAAAAAGAATCCGGTACCCATAATCATAGTTCCTACAGCCATTTTAAATAGAGAAGATGCTTCTTTATTTTTAGATGATCTCGAAGCCCAATAGCCTGCAACTGATGTACCTAACAAAATTATAAATGCAGCATTTAAGGATTGAAATACCGAAGCTGGAATAGTCATTCCGGCAATAACACGATTTGTTTTTTCTAAAGTGTAAATATTCATAAGTCCACCTGCTTGTTCAAAAGCACCCCAAAAAACAATTACGATTAGGAAAGAAAGTAAAAGAACTTTAACACGATCTATTTCAATTTTTGTAAGTGGTTGGTTATACTTTTCTTTTTCTTCTGGATTTTCAGTTTTAGTTAATAAGTTTCCAACATGAGTTAAATGTTTTTGTCCTACCATATAAACAAGTTGACCTAAAAGCATCCCAATACCTGCCAGGCCAAATCCATAATGCCATCCGTGAACTTCACCTACATAACCAACAATTAAACTTGAAAGAAATGCTCCAATATTTATACCGATATAGAAAATGGTAAAGCCTTTGTCTCTTCTGATATCTCCTTGTTCGTATAAACCACCAACCATTGTGGATATGTTAGGTTTTAAAAGACCAACTCCAGCAATAATTAGTCCTAGTCCACAGTAAAAAGCCCACATTTGTTGAACTGCTAAGATACTATGACCTAAACACAAAGTTAATCCTCCAATGAGAACAGATTTTTTTTGACCAATTAATCTATCAGCAATCCAGCCCCCTGGAATTGAAGCTACATAAACTAACATAGTATACCATCCATATAAGGCTAATGCTTCTCCACTGGTCCATCCTAATCCTGGATTGTCTCCGGTTGTTTGAGTTACTAGGTAAAGAACTAAAATTGCACGCATTCCATAATATGAAAAGCGCTCCCACATTTCTGTAAAGAAGAGCACAAATAATCCTTTTGGATGTCCAAATATTTCAGATCGATTTTTCATGGATAATTTTTTAAAATAAGTATCGAAAATAGGAAAAAATATCGATTATAAGTTATCTTTAATAAAATTGGTCATTTTAGTAAAGAGATGAAGGCGCGTATAACCACCATATATCCCATGATTTTTATTTGGATAGATGAATAAATCGAATTGTTTATTTGCATTTACCAAAGCATTTGTCATTTCCATGGTATTTTGGTAATGAACATTATCGTCTGCCGAACCATGAACCAACAAATACTTACCTTTGAGTTTTTCTACATGATTGATAGGTGAGTTGTCGTCGTATCCAGAAGCATTTTCTTGTGGCGTACGCATGTATCTTTCAGTATAAATAGAGTCGTAATAACGCCAGTTTGTAACAGGTGCTATTGCAATAGCCATTTTAAATTCATCAGCACCTTTAAGTAGACAAAGTGAAGACATGTATCCGCCATAGCTCCATCCAAATATGCCAATTCTGGAGCCATCTACGTAGGGTAAGTTTGCTAAGTATCTGTTTGCCTCAATTTGGTCTTCTGTTTCAAGTTTTCCCAATTGTTGATAGGTACACTTTTTAAATTCGGAACCACGTGCGCCTGTTCCACGATTGTCAACACAAGCAACAATATAACCTTGTTGAGTTAACATATGAAACCATAAGAAGTTAGAGCCCCCCCATGAGTCAGTTACTTGTTGAGAACCAGGTCCACCATATAAGTACATAAATACAGGGTATTGTTTTGTTTCATCAAAGTTATGAGGTTTCATCATCCAACCATTTAGGTCGATGCCTTCAGTGGTTTTAAAGTTGAAGAATTCTTTTTGACTTAAAGCATACTCGGCTAAACTATTGTTTAAGTTACTATTGTCTTTTAACATTCGGACTTCATTTCCTTTAGCATCGAATAAACTAAAGTAGTATGGAGTGTTGGCATTAGAGTATTGATTGATAAAATATTTGTAATTTTTGCTAAAAGTAGCGGAGTTTGTTCCAATTTTATTGGTAAGTATTTTTTTATTTTTTCCATTTAGCTGAACAGCATAAACATCACGGTGCAATGGACTGCGTTCTGACGAGGCAAAGTAAACTGTGTTGTTGCTCTCATCTATCCCATAGAAGTCAGTAACATCATAATTTCCTTTTGTAATTTGACGTACTTGTTTTCCCTTTAAATTATAGAGGTAGATATGATTGTAACCCGATTTTTCACTAGTCCAAATGAAATATTTTCCGTCGTTTAAGAATGTTAAGTTATCTGTGATATCTATATAAGCTGCATCATTTTCAGTGAAAATAGTCTGAGATGACCCGTCTTTTGCATCAACTAAAATAAAGTCCAGTTGATTTTGGTGTCGGTTCATTTTTTGAACTGATAGAACATTTTCATCTAGGGTCCATTTGATTCTTGGGATGTAAAATTCTTCCTCTGTATTAATATTTGCCTTTATAGTTTTATTAGAATCTAAGTCATAGATGAATAATTCTACAGTGGAATTTGTTTCCCCAGCTTTTGGGTATTTAAATTGAGATTGAGAAGGGTAGAGGTCTGTAAATAAATCCATACTAAATTCTGGCACTTTTTCTTCATCAAATCTGTAGTAAGCAATTTTATTTCCACTTGCATTCCATTGCATTCCATTGTCAAAAGCAAATTCTTCTTCGTATACCCAATCAGTGGCTCCATTGATAATCTTATTAAATTCACCATCAAATGTTACTTGTAGTTCTGTGTTGTTTATAATGTCTTTAATAAAGATGTTGTTTTCTTTTACAAAAGCAACTTTGGAAGCATCAGGAGAGAATTTAGCTAAGCGTTGCTTACCTTCAGATAATTCTTCTGCTATTTTAGTTTCTCTATTGTATACGTAGTAGTTAGAACGGGTAGAGTAACGGTATATCGATTCTGTTTCTGTAGGAAGTAAAACTTTTTTTTCATCTTCACTAAAACTGTAGTCGCTAAAGGAAATTCCGTCCAAATCTTTAGAGTCTACAATAGTTGAAATAGATTCTCCTGTATCGTATGAATATTGAGATATATAAACATTTTTGTCGCCATAATTTAGTGATGAGTAGTGAACTCCATCATTCATTGAATTGATTCCCCAAACCCATTCTGGAGAAAAGGTGCGACTTGCCCATATGTCTTCAAGTTGAATCATTTTTTCTTGTGCGAAAACACATTGTGCAACAAAAAGAAATGTAATAGAAGATAGAATTGATTTTAGTTTCATGTTAAATGATCTAGTATACTGGTTAATCTCTGTTTCCAAGAAACATAAGTACATAGTATGCGAGGTATGTAATTGCTGCTATAGCACTAACTAAATAGGTTCTTGCAGCCCATTTTAGAGCATCGTTAGCGCCTTCAAGTTCATGCTGTTGAGCCACGCCTGCATGTTGAAGCCATACAATTGCTCTATTAGATGCATCGTATTCTACAGGTAAGGTAATAACACTAAAAATAGTAATAATGGCTTGGCAAAAAATGACTGCAAGAATAACCATGTCGATTGTGAACATATGTAATACACCCATTCCAAACATACCAGCTAAGAAAATAAAGTTGAGCATTTTAGAACTTAGAGATACAACAGGAACCATTTGAGAACGCATTTGTAACCATTTGTATGCTGTAGCATGTTGAACTGCATGACCACATTCATGTGCTGCAACTGCTGCTGCAGAAATATTTCTTCCCTCGTAAACATCAGGGCTTAAGTTTACTGTCATGTCTTTAGGGTTGTAGTGGTCGGTGAGCTTACCAGGTGTACTTATAACTCTTACCTTAGTAATACCGTGATCAGCTAACATTTTTTCTGCGACTTCTTTTCCACTCATTCCATTCGAAAGTGTAGTAGCACTGTATTTTTTGAATTTGGATTTTAGTTTAGATTGAACAGCCCAACCAACTATCATAAAGGCGATAAATAATATAATCATAATGAATTTGATTTTTTACAAATGTAAGGATTGTGATTAAAATGAAAACGATAGTTTTGTAAAACTATTTTAAATATTATGAGTAAAGAAAGACCTTTAATATTAGTTTCAAATGACGACGGAATTTCAGCGCCTGGAATTCGCCATTTAATTCACTTGATGAAAAAATTGGGTGATGTTTTTGTTGTAGCTCCTAATAGTCCTCAGTCCGGAATGAGCCATGCTATAACACTCGAATCAATGCTTTTTTCCGAAAGGGTTCATATAGAAGGACCTGAAGTTACAGAGTACGCCTGTTCTGGTACACCTGTAGATTGTGTTAAATTGGCTATGAATAAGCTTTTAGAACGAAAACCTGATTTGTGTGTTTCTGGTATTAATCATGGTGCAAATTCATCCGTTAATGTATTGTATTCTGGAACGATGGCTGCTGCCTTAGAGGGTGCAATTGCCGGAGTACCTTCTATTGGTTTTTCACTTTTGGATTATTCTCAAGATGCCGACTTTTCGCAGTCTGAAGATCACGTGCTTAAAATTGCTCGTGATGCTTTGGAAAATGGATTACCTCCAGGGATTTGTTTAAATGTAAATATACCTAAACTTAGCCGCGAACAAATAAAAGGTGTTAAAGTTTGCCGGCAATCAGATGGACATTGGGAGGAGGATTTTGATGAACGTATGAATCCTATGGGGAAAACTTATTATTGGCTTACAGGTAAGTTTTATAATCATGATAAGGGAAAAGATACCGATATATGGGCTCTAGAAAATGGATATCTTTCTGTTGTACCTGTTAAGTTTGATGTGACAGCTCATAACCATATTCAACAATTAAATTTTTTGAATCATGAATAAATTGAAAGATCATATGTTGATTGGAGTTGTATTAGGCGTTCTTATTCCTATTGTTTTGTATGCGGTATTATTAACTTTTTTGGAGTGTGTGTTAGTGCAGAATCCTTTAAGAGAATCTACTTTACAAGTTATTGCACTTTTCGCTAACTTCCCACTTTTAAGAATAACGCTTACTAAGTATCAAAAAGATCGTTTGGGAAGAGGCATACTATTAAGTACTTTCGTTATGGCTTTATGGTATATTGTTCAACATAATTTATTGGAATTATAGAAATGCGTACCAATTGGAGTTCAAATACACTTTGGGAAGAATCCTTTGGTTACTCAAGAGCAGTTCAGGTTGGGAATACAATTGAGGTATCTGGGACTGCAGCTTCAGAAGATGGTAAAGTGATTGGAGTAGGAGATTTGACACTTCAAACAGAATATATAATTAAAAAGATTGAACATACACTTGTTGGAGCTGGTTTTAGTTTAAAAGATGTGGTGAGAACCCGAATTTTTATGACTGATATTTCTCTTTGGGAAGAAGTGGCTAAAGTACATTCGTATTTATTTGAAGATGTTATGCCAGCATGTACATTATTAGAGGTTTCTAAATTAATTGATCCTGATTTATTAATAGAGATTGAAGCAACAGCGATTAAAGAAGACATATGAAGTACTATATTATTTCAGGTGAGGCTTCAGGAGATTTACATGCTTCAAATTTGATAAAACATCTTAAGCAACATGATGATGAAATAGATATTCGAGCCTGGGGGGGTGACTTAATGAAAGCTCAAGGAGCACAAATAGTTAAGCATTATAAAGAACTTTCATTTATGGGGTTTTGGGAGGTATTTAAGAATTTAAAAACAATACTTCGAAATCTTAATTTTTGTAAAAAAGATATTTTAGATTTTCATCCTGATGCACTAATCCTTGTAGATTATCCGGGTTTCAATATGCGTATTGCAAAATTTGCTAAATCATATCAAATACCAGTATATTATTATATTTCTCCACAAGTTTGGGCTTGGAAAAAGAATAGAGTTTATGCAATTAAGAAATATGTTCGAGAACTCTACACCATTCTTCCGTTTGAAAAAGATTTTTACGCAAAATATAATTGTGATGTTACCTATTTGGGGCACCCTCTTTTAGATGCTATTTCAACTTGGAAGAAGGAACAAGATTCAGATCATTTAGTATGGAAGAAGTCAGGAAGGCCATTGGTAGCTCTCCTTCCAGGGAGCAGATCTCAGGAACTGCAAAAAATGCTTCCTAAAATGATGAATGTTAAGAAGCATTTTCCTCAATGTGATTTTGTTATTGCTGGAGTCGGTTCTTTAGGACGAGATTTTTATCAGTCTTACATACAAGATTCAGATATTGAAGTCGTATTTAATCAGACTTATGCGCTTTACAATGAGGCAGATGCTGCTTTAGTAAGCTCGGGTACAGCAACTCTAGAAACAGCATTGTTTAAGGTGCCCCAAGTTGTTTGCTATCAAACCAGTTGGCTCTCTTATAAAATTGCAAAGTTATTGGTTGATGTTAAGTATATATCTTTAGTTAATTTAATAGCTAATAAAGAAGTTGTTAAAGAGCTCATACAGAAAGATTTGACTGTTTCTAATATGGTCTCGGAATTATCATCTATTTTGTCAGAAGAAGGCTCAGCTAAAATGAAACAATCTTACAAAGATTTAACAGTTTTATTAGAAGGAGTAGGTGCCTCTGAGCGAATCTCTAGTGCAATTATTAGCGATTTAAAATCAATTGTTAAGTCTCTGTAATTTGAGTTTATTTATCTTATAAGTATCACAAATCCATTTTCGTCTATCAATTCTCCATCATGGTCATATCTTAATCGCCATGTGTAGGATCCATTTTTTAAATCTGTGTTTTCAAAACGCCCATCCCACCCTTTATCAATTTCTTCAGAATAGAACACGAGTTTTCCCCAACGATCATAGATATGGAATTCAATTTCTTTTACACATGCAGATATGGGGTGAAAAAGATCATTTTTAGAGTCTGTGTTTGGTGTAAATACATTAGGAACAAATACTGGTTTAAACTTTGGTATTTCAAGTGTTTTGATAATAGTGTCTTTACATGAAAATTCATTTTCTACTTGAAGTTCAACTTCAAATTGCTGATTGTATTCGAATATTTTTAGAGGGTTCGAAAGTGTTGAGACTTCTCCATCATTAAAATTCCAAAAATATGCATCAGCACTTTCACTTTGATTATTGAATTTAACACCTATGTCGCAATTATTTTGAAACTCAATTGAATATTCAAAATTAGAACTTGGATTTGGATTAATTTGAATGTATTGAGAAAGAACTAGGGTGTCGAAACATTCTTCTTCTGAACCTATAATTAGCGAAACATCATAAAATCCAGGGTTGGTGTAATTTACAGATGTATTTTCTTCATTACTTGTCTCCACTCCAAAATCCCAATACCAGGTACTTATTTCTCCATTAGTTACAGTTGATAGGTCGTTAAATGAAATTAGTGCTGGATCACATTCTTCAACAGAACTCACAGAAATGTCAAAATTAAATTCTTGAAGCTCTACTTCTATCTCGTCTTGATACTCGCAGTTTACATTTGATATCGCTAATACCGAATATTCACCTTCTGTAACGTTAATTGTTTGAGTGTTTTCTCCTGTAGACCATAAATATGAAATAGCGTCAGAGCCAGCATTTAAATTAATTGATGGCGCATTTTCACACAACACAATATTCTCGCCTAGATCTAAAACATATGGGTCTAGCGCAACTTCTATACTTTCAGTTGAAGTACATTCTCCATTATTAGATGCTTCAACTGAATAAGTTCCCGGAGTATTAACCAAAATTGATTGGCCAGTTGAGTTATCTTGCCAAAGGTAAGATTCAGCTTCTTCAGAATTTGCTTCTATTATAACCGATTCATCTTGGCAGATTAAAATATCTTCTCCTAAATCTAAATCAGGTCCTCCAATAACTTCTATTGGTAAAATTAGTGTGTCTGTTGTAGAACACGTAGCACTGTCTATAACAACCAGCTCTACATTATAAATTCCTTCATTTTCAAAGGTGTGAGAAGGATTTGTTGTTGAAGAGGTATTCCCGTCATCAAAGTTCCATATATATGCTCCTGGAGAACTCGAATTATTGAAATTTATACTAAAAGGAGCGCAACCTGATGTTGAGGGTTCAGCGGAGGCTGTTGCAGATAAAATAGGATTAACTAATTCAATTTTAAATACAGCAATATCCCAGAATGGTGTTTGATCAGTTGCATAAGCTTCTGTTGTTGTGGCAAATCCACCTCCACTACAAACAGCTTGATAGATGATACCATTAGGGTCAAATCTGCTGGTACCTCCGTCAACATGGTTTCCTGTATAATATGTTGCATAATGAATTGCAGTAGCCTCTTCTTCCAATACCATTTCGTAGAATCCACCAGTTGCTTGAATGGGATCATCAGACACGAACAAATTTGAAGTAGCACTAAAACCAGAGATGTATATTTTTTTACATACATCTACCATAAATGCTACAGGATTAAAATCAAATGTTGTCCAAGTATCTCCTGAAGTTAAAGATCCTGAACCAATTGTCGTTTGCCAAATTATATTCTCTAGGTTCGAATCAAATTTTGCAATAAATTGAGCACTGTTTTCATTTCCAAAGCAGGAAGGCGAAATAGGAATTATTCCTTCATTTCTTCCGTATATGTATACATCTCCATCACTATCTAAATCAATAAAATAGCTCTGATCTTGTGCATCAGATCCAAAAAACGTGGAATTAATTATTGTGCTTCCATCAGAGGCTAATTCTAGAATAAAACCATCGTGTTCACCTCCAATAAAGTCTGAAATAGCAGCATTATTAGTTGTTGGGAAAGAATTGTTAGCTGCACTTCCTGTTACATATACATTACCATTATTAGCCAATCTTAAGCTGTAGGCAGAATCATTACCTGTACCACCAATATAAGTAGACCAAATTAAACTGGATAGGTCTGGCGTTAATTTAAATACAACCCCATCTTGTCCACCAGCTAAAGTTGTTTGGTATGAACCTGTAGTTACTGGAAAGTCGGCTGATTGACTGAAATTTGAGACTATAGCATTTCCTTCGTTATCTACTATAATTTCACCTCTATATTGATCGTAAAATTGATCTAAATTATTATTGTTGTATCCATCAATTCCACTTCCACCAATAAATGTAGAACCAATTAAATTTGAACCATCACTGCTAAAATGAGAAATTATAATATCAGTAGAATTATTTGTATTATCAAATGCATTTGATGTTGTAGGATAATTTGGAGAATTAGAACTTCCCATTACATAAATTTCACTATTATGAACAAACATACTATGTGGGTATTCATCAGAGTTTCCACCTAAATATGAAGCCCATATAAGTTGGGATCCATCAGGATTTAATTTACTAATTGCAATATCAGTTGAACCACCCCCATAATTAATTTGAAAGGCTCCTGTAGTTGAAGGATATCCTACTCCAAAATTTCTTGCACCAGTATAGATATTACCTTCATTATCATATGTAGCACTGTGGCCATAATTCTCTGCAGTTGAGCCTGATAGAGTTGCTGCTATGAGCTCAGGGTCAATGACGAGTTCATGATTTATATCATATCCGTTTGGAAATTCAAAAGATAAAATATTATTGTTAAAAACATACGAGCATTTAACTTCAATTTTTTTACCATTTATATTTTGATAGGCAAAGGGTTTTTGTTCAATAATAGTATTGAATCCAATGTCAATATGAAGTGCTCCATTTATTATTTGTGCCTCTTCAGTATCATTATATTTTAATTGAATTTGGTTTGGGTCTGATTTAGGAGATACAATAAAATCGTATTTTAAATTAAGTCCTTTACTGTAGATATTTAAGTCAATTCCGTTATAAATAGATTTATAACTAATGTCTTTGTATAAAGGAACTTTTCCAGCCCATTTATTAGAATCATTTCCAATAAAATAGTTGTAATATTCTTTTCTTTGGTTATATGGTTCTATGATGGCAGCATCATTTTTATTTAATAGCTCAACTTTGAAAGCATATGCGTCAATTTTATGGTTTAAAGGATTGAAATCATTTCCTTTTTCATGCTCTAATTCATGAATGTGGTGAAGATTATGTGCATCATGAAATACATAAGTTAGTGTTTGGTTTTCTATAAATAAGTGCCCACCTTGAAGATTGACTTTGTAGTTAACTTTAGAATCCCATTGGCCCAAATTCTTGATAAAGTTCAGTTCATTATCATGTGCTGAAGTTGACAGGTGCAAGAACAAAAAAATAAAGAATTTAAAATGTTTTGTTTTCATGATTGATGAGATTTAAAGTCACTTTTAATTATCACATACCAAAATACTGAATTGTGTTTAGAAAACGGGCTTTTTTGTTTTTTGATTAAAGGTTAAATTAAATATTTAAGTTTAATTTGTGTTAAATTTTACTAATATGTTTCGTCTAAGGTATTTATTTTTTCTTATTTCAATAACTGTTGTAGGGCAAGAGTTTACCAAAAAAGACAGTCTAAGAGGTGCTTTGCTTCCAGAGAGAATTTGGTTTGATGTTGATTATTATCATTTAAATTTAGATGTTGATCCAAATGCAAAGTTGATTTCTGGATTTAATGATGTACATTTTACTGTTTTGAGTCATTCAAAAATCATGCAATTAGATCTTTTTGAACACATGATTATTGATAGTGTTGTTTATCTTAATGAAACTTGTACATTTTTTCGAGAGTATGATTCATTCTTTATTAAATTTCCTCAAACATTTCAAGTAGGTGCACGGCATAAAGTTAGGGTGTATTATCACGGCTCACCTATTGAAGCACAAAACCCACCTTGGGATGGTGGTTTTGTGTGGGAAGAAGATGCATCTGGATTGCCATGGGTTGGTGTTGCTTGTCAAGGAATGGGCGCTTCTTCATGGTGGCCTTGCAAGGATCATTTGTCTGATAAGCCAGACAGTGTTCGTGTGACTTGTTCAGTTCCAAAAGAGATTAGATTTGTTGGAAACGGTAATTTAGAAAGTGATTTTCAAGAAGCAGAAAAAAGAATTTCTACTTGGAAAGTATCTTATCCAATAAATACATATAATGTAACCCTTAATATTGCCAATTATAGTCATCTTAAAGATGCGTATATTAGTAATTTAGATACGCTCTCATTAGATTATTATGTGCTAAAAGGGAATGAAAAACTTGCTCAAGAGCAATTTGAACAAGTTAAACCCATGCTTGCTGTATATGAAGTGCTTTTTGGTCCTTATCCTTTTTGGGATGATGGATATGCTCTGGTAGAAACCTCTTATTTAGGTATGGAGCATCAAAGTGCTATAGCATATGGCAATAAATTTATGCCAGGTTACTTAGGTCGTTATCCTGGTAATATGGATTTTGATTTTATTGTGATTCATGAATCAGGTCATGAATATTGGGGTAATAGTGTAAGCATGAATGATATAGCTGATATGTGGATACACGAAAGTTTTTGCACCTATACAGAAGCTTTGTACGTCGAAAAAATATATGGTTATGAAAAAATGCTAGAGTATCTTGTTTATCAAAGAGATTTTATAGATGGAGGTAGCCCAATTTTGGGACACAGAGATGTGAATAAAGAGGGTAATTCTGTTGATATGTATTACAAAGGTAGTTGGATGTTGCATTCTATTCGCAATACAATTGAAAATGATTCATTGTGGTTTTCAATCTTGAAAGATCTTGTTCAGAAGTTCGAAAAGGGCAGTTGTGATGGTGCTGACGTCATTGATTATATCTGCAAGGAGTCAAAAATAGATTTAAGGTCTATATTTAATCAATACCTTTCTTATTCGGATTTGCCCGTGTTAAAGTATAGATTTAAAAAGCAAAAAGGTGTAATGCGTTTTTATTATAAGTGGGATGCTGCGTCTGAATTGTTCGATATGCCTATACATATTCGTCTTTATGGTGAGAAAGATGTAAGGCTTTTACCA
>Ga0160422_10001641_pt1 | contig 13951 bp, 17 predicted proteins | sample Fk160mmetaG_FD_108192 | JGI IMG/M metagenome (GOLD analysis project Ga0160422, IMG submission 108192) | Marine microbial communities from the Central Pacific Ocean - Fk160115 60m metaG | ecosystem: Environmental > Aquatic > Marine > Oceanic > Photic zone | place: The Central Pacific Ocean...
AAAAAAAATAAAAAGATAATAAAGTAATGAAAGTAAAAAAATACTTGATCATATTATTTCATTTTTATTTTCATATCAAAACCAACATTACTTTCAGCAGTTAAAATCTCTTTTTTAAAAATTCCATAAGAAAAAATCTCCAAAAGTACTTTTACAGATTTATAAAATAAAAGTATAAAAAATATAACTGTAAATATATAAATATCTACTAACTTATTAAATTTTTTATTATTTTTCATTTAAATTTCTTTTGAGAAGATTTTAATCAATTATTTTTGTCATATTAGGATATGGTCCAAAATGTTCAATGCAATTTCTTCCTAATACTGTACCTAATTTTAGTGCTTTTTCAATAGTCCAACTTGCAGTTAAACCGTAAAGTATACCTGCAGCAAATGAGTCACCACATCCATATGAATCAACTTCTAAATTATTATTATTATTGATAGCTTTAAATCTTCCTCCGGGTATAGTTATTCCACCCTTTTCACCTTCTGTTTTAATTATAAAGCTTGGTTTTTTCTTCAAATCAGATAATAAAAAAGATTCATCAGGATCTAAATTGCTTCCAATTAAGGCGTCTAAATTTACTTTTGATTGATTAATTAAATTAATGCCAAGTCTTGGAGTTGTACATAATATATTTGCTCCCCTGGCTTTTTTAAGCAGATTAATATCTCCAGCTGTAATAAATATTCCATCCATATCGCAAAGAATATTCCAATCCAAATCATCATTAAAAGATGGAGCTAATCTTTTACCAATTATAGTTATTGATCTCTCTCCATTATTATCAACTAAACTAAATCCTTTTCTAGTCGCTTCAGATCTCCAAGCCACATGAAGATTCATACCAATCCTTTCAAAGAATTCAAAACTTTTTTCTCCATAATAATCTTTCCCTAATGAAGTGAAGAAATGAATTTCATTATTTGGTAGCTCATAAAGTGTTTTAGCTATTAATGCGCCTCCTCCTGCAGGAAGTTCTAATGACTTTTTTGCATGAGTTATAATTCCAGGTTTTGGTAATGAATCAACCTTAAGAAAATTTATCCATTCTATATGACCAATAACAGCGAATTTTAAATTTCCTTTGTTGTATTTATTTTTACTAAATAAATTATTTTTGTTTTCTACCATTAAACTAGAGTTCTATGTTTTAAAGCTAAATCTAAATTAGTCATGAATTCTTTCTTCTTATTAAAAGATAATAAATATATTATTAGTTATCTATACCTATTTATATCAATTTTAGGAGCTATTTTTCCTATGATATCAAATTTTAATTTTGTGATGGAGTATGGATCAAGTTTTGATATTAATCAATTTATTCAATTAGCGAATGCAAATCCAGCAGCAGAATCAATCTCTAGAGATTTATTAATTGGAGCAAGTGCTATTTTTATATGGATTGTGAATGAATCAAGAAAACTTAATATGAAAAATATGTGGATTGTTTATGCGGGAACCTTTTTGATTGCTTTTGCATTCTCAGCTCCTTTTTTCCTTTTTCTTAGAGAGAGAAGAATACTTGAAATGAATTTAAGATAGTTTTTTTACAACATATTTTTTATTTAATAGGGCGATTGTTAAAGTGAAGCATATTATAGAAATTAAAATCCATAATCTTGTTGTGCTTCCATAATAATCTAATATCCTTCCTGAAATTAATGGACCAAGTAAATAACCTAAAGCAAAACATTGAGAAAGAAGAGCAGTCGCTAAGCCTTTTTTATCAATTGGAGCGATTTTAAAAACAATATCTGAAGAAGTTGGAAGGAAAGATGAAGCTCCAATGCTTGAGAAAATAATCGCGGTTAGCATAATATAAATGCCAATTATTTGAAAATAATTTGATATGAATAATAGAAAGGTACTTATACCAAAATTAATTAAACTAAATTTAATTCCAAAAAATCTTTCTTTTGCAGATAGCCAATTACCAATTGGCCATTGCAGTATAAATAATAAAATTAATTGTGCAGAAATTATGTAACTAGTTATAGTTTCACTGAGGGAATCTTTAAATATTCCTCTTTTAACGAAATCCAAAGGAAGTATTACTTGATTTAAAGCTAGACAAGTTGTTAAAAGAATTATAGAAATAAATATAATAATAGTATCTTTATGCCAATTATTTTTAGTAATGGATAATTCTTTTATGTTATTTATTTCATAATCATTAAATTTTTTCTTAATTAATTCTTTCTTACTTGAAATTAATAAGATTATTAAAATTAGGCAAACAATATCATTAATATAATTTGTCTTAAAATAAATCAATGAATTAAGTAAACTTCCACTAAAAACTCCAAGAAAAGTCCCTAACGCTTCTGAGCTTCTTACCAATGCATAGGCTTTTTTTGTATTTATAGGAAAACATAAGTATGGTACTGAATATTCTGCAGTAGGCCAATATATACCAGCCGCTGCACCTATTAGGGATTGCCCAAATATATATGACAAAGAATCTTGCGATATTATTAAACATAGACTTGCAACTATACCTAATATTGATGAAATTTTTAATGGGTTTTCAATTTCTTTATTTCTATTAAGATAATTTCCTGTAATAAATCTTGTGATTGTTCCAATAATTGCTGATAAAGTAAAGCCAAGTCCAATTTCAGTTGCTGAAAGACCTATCTTATTAAAGATAAGTGAGGTTAAGTAAATTACTCCTCCAGCACCAAATGATGCAAAAAATCTTATTTTTGTAATTAACTTTAATTGGCTAGGAAATTGCTTCCACCAAATTTTTGCAGTTTTTAAACTATAAGGATTAACCACAATTGAAATTCATTTTTATATTTTGTTTGAGTTTTTTAAATTTCTTTTCAGCAAATTTTACTTCAAAAGCTGCTGAAAAGATAAATATTAAATTTGAAGAAATGTCTATTCCAATTTCAATAGATGAATTATCAAAATTAGATAAACTTAATAATGAGTCTACCGAATTAATAGATTGGTTTAGGACTAATGGTTTAGAAAAAATATTTGAATTATCAAAATATTTAAAATTTCCGATATTTAAACAAGATGGTTTTTCAAAACAAATATTAAGAAGTTGGATTGGAAAAAAAGTTTTATCGGAATTTAGTAATACTTTTTTAGTTCCAAATGATATTAATGGAATACAAGTATTTAATACTATTGAAAAATTATTAGAACAAAAAAAAGAGGTCTCTACTATTGATATTTTAAAAACTATACCGGTAGAGGAAATTCAACTTGATGTAGATAATTTAATTAAGATTATATCCTCTTGGAAAAAATCTTTGGAAGAACAGCAAAATTATACTAAAAAATTGAAATTTTTAGATAAGAGTGAGGAGAATATTAGTTTAATCTTTGATAATATTAGTGACTTAGATTTTAAATCTTATCAAATAAGCTTAAATGTTCCTCACCGAGAAGAACCACTAACACTAAAAATTTGGATGCCAGAAACAAATCTAAAAAAAGATTTAATAATTTTTATGCCAGGATTAGGGGGAGATGTAGATAATTTTGAATGGCTAGGATCAGGTTTAAGTAAAAAAGGTTGGCCAGTAATATTTATAGAGCATAAGGGCAGTGACTCAATTGCATTAAATTCATCAATTAATGGAAATGAAGCACTACCTGGTGGTGCTGATATTTATCTATACCGTATAAAAGATTTGGATTTTGTAATCAAATCATATAATCAAGGCCAGCTTGGGTTTAAAAGTACTAATTCCTATATTCTGATGGGACATTCTTTAGGGGCTTTAATTTCTATGTTGTATGAGGGTAATCCACCTAATAGTGAATTTATATCAAGGTGTGAAAATGCTTTAGGTGATTTTGCTTTGACTAATTTATCAAAACTTCTTCAATGCCAATTATCAGAGATACCTATTCCAGAATTTGAAAAATCTAAAGACTTAAAAGGAATAGTTGGCTTTAACAGCTTTGGAAGTTTAATTTGGTCAGATAAAGAAAATTCAGGTATCGATGTCCCAATATTATTTATTGGAGGAACTTTTGACTTGATTACACCTCTAGTAAGCGAACAAGTTAATTTATTTTTAGCAAATGAATCAAATAATTTAAATAGATTTTTAATAATTGATGGTGCAAGTCACTTTTCTCCTATAAGAGTATTAAATAAAAATTTGAATCAAATTAATAGTAATGATGTTTTTAAAATTCAAGAAAATTTTATTGGCATAAACCCATATAAATTTCAAAATCTTACATTGAAAATCATAATTCAATTTCTTAATGATTTTGAGAAAAGAGAAGGTCTAAAATTTGTTCAAAACCAAAATATAGATAATCTCAATTTCCATATTCTTGGAGAAAAAGAATTGAAAACAATCTTTAAAAATTAATAGTTTATTCTAGGATCAAAAAATGCAATCAATATATCTATTAATAAATTAATCGAAATAATTAATATTGAAGTAACAATTACTATTCCTTGAACAAGATTATAGTCTCTTTGTAAGATTGCTTCTTGCAGCTTCAAGGCTAATCCTGGCCATGAGAATGTAACTTCAATTAGTAATGCTCCACCGGCTAAGGATGCTATTGCAAAACCAGTAACAGTAAAAATCGGTATTAATGCATTTGGAAAAGCATAATTTAAAAGAATATTTTTGTCATTTATCCCTCTGCAAATAGCAGCCTCTATGTAATCGCTTTTGTAAGATTTCTCAAGATTTAATCTTAAAGATCTACTAAAAATACCACTTAAAAGAAATCCTAGAGTAATTGAGGGAAGAGCTAAATGATATAAAGCTCCTTGAAACGCATTAAAATCATTTTTTAAAATACTATCCAAAATTAAAAAACCTGTAATATTTTGAGAATATTCATCTATTGGAAATCTTCCTCCAATAGGTAGGACTCTTAAAATAACTGAAAATATTAATTGCATCATCATTGCACCCCAAAAAGGAGGAATGGCATATGAACTAATCCCTATTATCCTTGATATATAATCATATTTTTTATTTTTATTCTTTAGGCCAATATAACCCAGAGGGAAACCAATCAATAAAGCTACTAGAATCGAAAATATACCTAATTCAATTGTGGCAGGAAGTGCACTGCGAATTATTTGTATTACAGGTTCTTGGTTACTGAGAGAATCACCTAAATTGAAATTTATAAGATTTTTAAGATAGTTTATGTATTGAATTTGTATCGATTGATTTAATCCAAGCTTAATTCTCATCAATTCTCTCGCTTCCTGGTTTGCTCCAGATCCTAAAATTGCATCAATAGGATCTCCAGGTGCAACTCTCAAAAGTATGAATATTAAAGAAGATATAATACATAAATTTAGAGGAATTAATGATATCTTTATAAGTGCGTAGTTGAATACGTTTTTTATATTACTTTTCATTTTTATATAGTTCACCTAAATTAATAATTCCTGCACCATTAAAGATTGGTTTTGATATGTAATTTTGAGACCAAGCTTTCTGAGAAGAAGTCCAAATAGGTATATAAGGTAATGATTTTGATGTTATCTTTTCTATTGCAAGTAATTTATTTAATCTTTCAACTCCCTCAAGATTTTCACTCTCTTTAAACAATTTCTCCACTTTCTCTGAGGCCCAAAAACTGCCACTAAAAACAGACTCCCCCTCAAAACAATTATTTCTAATGAATTTATCACAACTTAGTAGAGGGGAGAGATAAGCCTCAGGGTCTGAATATGCACCAGTCCAATCAAGAATCACTGAAGGATAGATCCCTTCACTTAAATTTTTATAAATTGTAGTAGATTCTACTCCATTAATGCTTATAGAAAAACAATCTTTCATTTCTGCTTTTACGCTTTGCTGCCAATAAAAAGCTATCAATTTATCTGTAGGTACATTAGATCTATAAGTAAGCGGTAAATTAAAAATATTGCCATCACAATAACCTTGCTCTCTAAAAATTCTTTTAGATTCAGCAGGATCAAAATCTGGCCATGAAACAGAATTGTCTTTTTTGAGTATTAATGGAATTAATGATGAGGCTGAACTTCTTAGACTGTAGCTTACTTTATTTCTAATTAAATCTCTATTTAAACTTTTTGCTATTGCTAATCTTATTTCATGATTACTTAAAGGCATTTTATTTGTCCGTAAACTTATAAAGCTTATTTCTAATGGTTCACTTTTACTCTCTCGAATATCTTTTTTTTGATTCAATAAATTTAGTTTGTAACGCAACGTATCATCAATTGAATTTGATAAAAGTACATCAACTTGCTTACTTATAAAAGCACCATATAAAGCTGAAGAACTATTATATCCAATAAAATTTATACCATTATTTTTAGTTTTATTACCCCAATAACTTTTATTAGGGGATAAAGTTTGTATTTCATTAGTGAATCTTTCTAATTTATATTTTCCAGTACCAATAAAATTATTATTTAGAAATTTATCGAAATGATCTCTATAAAAATTTGGAGAAATAGGTGTCAAATTTATAGAAGTTAGTAAACCCGCAATTGAACTTGATGGACTATTTAGATTAATTATTAGTAATTCTTTTGTTGGGGTTTCTATAGATTTTATTTTCTTTTTTAAAATATAATTTAATGAACCAATATTTTGAAATCGTTCTATCGTAAATTTCATAGAAGATGAATCAAATGGGGTGCCATCATGAAAGAGAATATTTTTTTTCAATTTAATAAAAATTTTTAACTTGTCTTTTGAAATAATTGGCTTTGAGTCTGCTAGCTTTGGTATTAATTCACCTTTATTATTTAGTTCATAAAGAGTATCACCTAAGGCATTTAATAATTGGTAGGATTTAAGAGTACTTGCTCTGGCTGGATCTATAGATTCAATTTTTCCAGAACTTGCAATTGTAATATTCTGCGAATGATTAATTTTTTTTGTACATGAATATTGAGAAAAGATTGCTATTAAAGTAAAAGTTATAGAAAATGTTCTTCTATAATATTTAATTATGTTCATTATGAATAAAATTATTTATCCTTTATTTCACATGATGAAGAGACTGTGATTTTATCAAGTGATAACTCAAAAGTTTGATATCTATAAGAATTTATTGGCCATTCTCTTATCCAGCATATATTCATCTTAGGGTTAAATCCAATTACTTGATAATTCTTTTCGGAATTAATTATTTTTATACATTTTCCAATAGCAATATATTTCTTTATCACATTAGATGAATCAATATTTTTTTTAAATTTGTATTTTGTATGATGCATTTACCATAAAATTATTTCTTCTTTGATTAAACAAGTTATTTTACTTTTTGCAAATTGATTTAAATACAATTTAATTGAGCGGCAATAAATTTAACTTCTTGTAGTGAATTTAATTGATTTTTAGAGACATCAATATTACCATTCGGAACATGATGTGTAATAACAACTATTTCTGCTTCATTTTCCCTAGCGTCTAATTGAATAATGGATTCTATAGATACATCATTATTCCCAAAAATATTTCCTATTTTGCCTATAACTCCAGGTGTGTCTTCGCAAATAATTCTAAGATAATTTTTCTTTCTTATTTCTTCCGAATTTTTAACATGGCATTTTCTCCAGAAATTAAAAGATAATAAAGGATCAATAAATTCATAATTGGAAATATTCTTTTTTATTGAACGGGCTTTCAGATTAAGGATATCGGATACTACTGAAGATGCTGTAGGTCCACTGCCAGCCCCAGGCCCATAAAGCATTATTTCTCCGATAGGATCACCTTCTACAAGTATTGCATTATTAACTCCTTCTATAGTCGCTAAAGGATGGCTTTTCGGTATGAGGGTAGGACCAACCCAAATATTTAGAGGAAGAGAATCATTATTATTATCTAAATTTCTTTCAGAAACTGCTAATAATTTAATTTCAAATCCTAATTTATCTGCATATTCAATATCTTTTAAGTCAATTTTATTTATACCCTCTGTATCAATTTTGTTTCGATCAATCTTCCCTCCAAAAGCTAATTCTGAAAGAATTGAGATTTTATCCGCAGCATCTTGCCCTTCAACATCCGCACTCGGATCTAGTTCTGCATATCCAAGTTTTTGGGCCAGATCTAAACTTTCTTTGAAATCTGCTTTCTCAGTTGACATTTTTGACAAAATGAAATTAGTAGTCCCATTTATTATCCCTGCCATTTTTATAATTTGATTACTTTTTAAAGATCTTTTTAGGGGTTCGATAATAGGTATGCCTCCACAAACTGCAGCTTCAAATAGAATGTAGGCTCTATTTTCTAAAGCTACTTTATGAATTTCTTCTCCATATCTAGCCATAATTGCTTTATTAGCAGTAACAACTGATTTCCCATTTTTTAAGGACTTTAAAATAATATTCTTAGCAATATCAGTGCCTCCCATAACCTCAACTATTACATCAATAGTCGGATCATTTATTAATTTGTTGGGATCATTTATTAGTAGATTATTATCTATCTTAACGTCTCTTTTTTTTGAAATATTTTTAACTACAATGCCTACAATTTCAATCTGTTTTAAAATTGGATGAGTTTCTTTTTCTCCTTTTAAAATTTGATAAACACCTTTACCAACAGTTCCAAAACCAATAATACCTATTCTTAATTTATCCATTTTATAAATGCAGATAGTCTTAATTTTATATTATTGAGTAATTAAAAGTTCGTTTGCTTGAGACTTCATTTTTATTAAAATATTTAAAAATCCATTTGATCTTGAGGGAGTTAGACTTTTTTTTAAGCCAGTGTCTTCGATAAAATTATTACTTAAATTTAAAATTTGCTGAGGAGATAATTCATTTAAACCACTTATTAAAAAAGATAATAAACCTCTTGTAATTAGGGCATCAGAAAAACCTTGCCAATATATTTTGCCATGTAAAAGTGTACCTTTAACATAAACTTCTGAAACACATCCTTTAACTTTATTTTCTGGAATCAGAATTTCATTGCTTGGAGAAGGTAATCTTTTACCTAGCCATAAAATATATTCATATTTTCTTTTTGGATCATTTGTAGATTTTAGCTTTTGAACAATATTATTAAGATTTAGATAAATTTCTTTATTTTCCATTATTAATTAAATAATTAATTAATTTTATTATATTGAAATTTCATTATCAGTAATGAATCCATTTAAAGGAATATCCCATTTTTCTTTAGTTAAAAAATTTTTACTTACACATTTATCTGTAAGAACTCCAATGCTAGGAATTAATCTCCAATCTTTATTAGACCTAAGTTTGTCATAATAACCTCCACCATAACCAAGACGGTTTAATTTTTTATCAACTGAAAGACAAGGAACAAAAATATATGATATTTGACTGGAGTTTAATAAATTAGAATTATTTGGGGCCAAAATACCCTCTTGATCTTTTTTTAAAGGGGTATCATCCCAGATATAAAATTCAAGTTTTTTATTTAAATTACATTTCGGTAATGCTAAAGGATATTTTTTTTTAAATTCTCTTAGATCTACTTCATCTTTTAAAGGCCAATAAATTGCAAAAAATTTATTAATCCATTTATTTTTATCCAACGTCTTTATGAATTTTTCTACATTTTCACTAACACTTTTTCTTTCAGAGAATGTGCTTTTACTTCTTATCTTTTTAAATTTGATTCTTTCAAGACTTTTAATCATATTTAAAAATAGGTTTTTTAGTTTATTAATTCATTAAATTTGGTTAATGCAATAGCTAATGCATCTGCAGAGTCATCTGGTTTAGGAGGAACATCAAGTTTTAAATCATACATTACTGAATCTAATATATCTTTTTTAGTGGCTTTCCCTGATCCAGCTATAGTAAGTTTTATTTGAGCTGGTGCATATTCACTTATTGGAATATTAAAAGATCCCAGAGTCATCATTATTACACCTCTTGCTTGCACGACACTTATGGTGGTACTTGATTTATAAAAAAAGAATTTTTCTACAGCTGCACAATCTGGTCTCCATTTATTAATTAATTCTTTAAGATCCATAAAAATTTCAAGTAGTCTATACTCCTCTTTATGATCTTTTTTTGTCTCAATAATTCCACAATCAAGAAGATTCTTTTCATTTCTTTTAACTTCGATTATTCCATAGCCTACTCTTGCCAATCCAGGATCAATTCCAATAATTACCAATATTAATCCTCACTAATTGCCAATTGAAATTTTGATAAATTTTCTTTCTCATCAATTTCAAAAACTTTGCAAAATGCTTTTATTACCTTTTCTCCCGAGTCAACTTGTTCTAAAGGATCCTTTCTTAGTCTATGCCTTAATGAGCAAGTAATCACTCTTGCTATATCATCATCGGAAACTTCATCTCTGCCTTCAAAAGCAGCGATTGCTTTTGCGGATCTATTCGTGACAATATCACCCCTTAGTCCATCAACATCTAATTCACCGCAGATAGCAGAGATATTTAATCTTAATTCATCATCAATTTTTACTTTATTGAGTTTTTCTTGAGCTGCAATAACCTTTTTCTGGAGCTCAGTCTGTTTTTCGTTCATTATATTACTAAATCCTTCAGGATCATTATCGAATGAGGTTCTTTGATCAACTACTTTAACTCTTAAGTCTGCATCTCTTACAGTCTTTACTTCAACACTCATTCCAAATCTGTCTAATAATTGTGGTCTAAGTTCGCCTTCCTCAGGATTACCAGAACCTATTAGAACGAATCTCGCGGGATGCCTAACGGATACCCCTTCTCTTTCAACTGTATTCCATCCAGATGCCGCAGAATCAAGGAGTACATCAACTAGATGATCATCTAATAGATTTACTTCGTCAACATATAAAAGTCCTCTATTGGCCTTCGCTAAAAGCCCAGGCTCAAAAGCTTTAATACCCTCACTTAAGGCTTTTTCAATATCTATAGTTCCACATAGTCTGTCCTCAGTTGCTCCTAATGGGAGATCTATCATCGGTACTTGTTTGTTATCAAGCTCAAGATTGTTTCCTTCTTCAATTTTTTCAAGAACTTCTTGACTTTGTAAATCAGGATCATTTGGAGAACTATTATATGGATCCCCTTTTACTACTTCAATAGCAGGCAATAGATCCGCTAAGGCCCTAATTGTAGTTGATTTACCCGTGCCTCTATCACCCATTATCATTACACCTCCAATTCTTGGATCAATTACATTTAAAAGAAGTGCTAATTTCATTTCTTCTTGGCCAATAACAGCAGTAAATGGAAAAACTCTTCTTTTTTTGTTTAAATTCACTTTGATTTCTTAACTGTATTTCTTATAAATTTTGATGTTACTTCAGATAATGATATTAGTAAATATTATTTGGAAAAAAATAAATAGATTTATTGTTTTTTAGAACCAATTTGCCTATCTTAAGAATAAAAAAATTATAAATTTATTTAATAGAATTATTTTTATTTCGATTATCAAGTGCCCAATTTATTTGATGAACTATGCCTCTAATAACGTCTAATTCGTGCTTCGAGGTTTCAGATCTATGTATATAATTTTTAAATTTACTTACTTTCGCATCTAAAGTATGAGGGAGTACATAACCAGTTTTTAGTAAAAGTTTCTCTATCTCTAAAAATGAATCTTCAATATTTTTTGAGCTTGGGAAATCTAAATCTTTTTTTTTCTGAATATTAACAGCTTTTGTATTCTTTGATAATTCATATAAAACAATAGAAACAGCATGAGATAAGTTCAAGGAGGGAAATTTTTCATGCGTCTTAATTGTAAAAACTTTATGAGCCATAAGTAATTCTTTATTTGTTAAACCTCTATCCTCTCTACCAAAAAGTATTGCTAAGTTTTTTATTTCTTTAAAATTTCTAATCCATTTGGAAATATTTTCAAGAGAATCTTGCTCGCACTCTTTGGGGTATTCAATCCTACCGCAAGTCGCAAGAACCAAATCACAATCTGAAATTGAATCAATAAGAGATTCATAAATATTGCATTCTTTAATAAAATTAATGCCTCTTAGGGCCATTTTTTTTACCTCTAAAGAATAAATATCACATTTAGGTGAAACTATTCTTAGTTGATTAACATTGAAATTCGAACATAACCTTGCAATGCTTCCAACATTAAGTGGCCCACTAGGTTCAACTAAAATTATTTTAAGATTAAAGTTAGTATTTTTTAGATTCAATTTAAGTAATTAATAAATTTTAAATTGCAGTAACAAGATTTTTAAACATTTAAAACTTAACATAAAATTTTAAATCAATTTACTTCTTTAAACTTAATAATAAATTGGTGATTGTATTCTTCTGCTGCATTAGATGAAGATATTGATGCAAAAAATATTTTTTATGCGAAAATTAATTTAATAAATTGATTAAGAAAATGATTGAGCCTTTGCTTTGTGGAATTGTTTTAGGTTTAGTTCCGATCACTCTCTTGGGTTTATTTGTCAGTGCATGGAATCAATACAGAAGAGGTTCCGGAATGTTAGATTTTGACTAAAAATGTTAACTTTGTTTGACCATATAACCTAATATCTTCAATCCTCCATAAATGATCCTCTTTGATTCCTTCGTTTTTTGAGTGCTCACATATTACAGTTGTGTTATTTGTTAATAGATTAGATTTGAATAAATTGTTTAATAAAGTTTTATAAAAGTTTTTTTTATATGGAGGGTCAATATAAATAAAATCAAATTTTATATTTTCCTTTTCTAGTACCTTTGTTCCAATATGGTTTTTAATCCAAGGAAATACATCCTTGCAAATTATATTTATATCATTCTCTCTTGATAGTGAGTCATTTAATGAAAATAAATTTTTCTTACATAATTGCGCAGTTAATCTGTCCTTTTCGACTGCAACAATTTTTTTTGCGCCATGATTGTAGGCCTCACATGAAATAGAACCTGATCCACTAAATAAATCAAGCCAGTTAGAATTTTCTACTTTTTTATTCAAAATATTAAAAATTGCTTCTCTCACCATTAGTGTTGTTGGCCTTGTTTTATCTGACTTTGGGCTCTCAATTCTTTTTCCTCCTATGAGAGTTAGATTAGTCTTCATAAGTCACTTTTAGATAGTCTTTAGCCATTTATTTAAAAGAGATTGCCCAATATTTCCAGATTTCTCTGGATGAAATTGGCATGCTACTAAATTTTCATATTCAATAATTGCAGTTAAGTTAATTTCACCATATTCAACGCATGCGGTTACAAAACTCTCATTATTTGGTGCTGCAAAGTAAGAGTGATCAAAATAAACCCATTTGTTTATCTCATCTTTACAAAGTAATTTGCTGTCTTTTGTAGGCATAAGATTGCACCAACCAATATGAGGTAACTTTTGGTTATTAATAGGTGGAATTTTTTTTATCTTCCCATTAATAATTCCAAGACCTTTATTTTTACCTTCTTCACTTTCTTCAAAAAGAATTTGTAAGCCAAGGCAAATTCCCATAAACGATTTGCCGCTGCTAATCCATTTTTTAATTTCATCGATTAAACCTGTTTCTTTCAAATTTTCAATAGCAGGATCAAAAGCGCCTTGACCAGGAATTATAAGAGCTTTGCAGCTACTGATTTGCAACTTACTTTTAATTAGCAGGACTTCTTCTTCTAAGTTTTCAAAAGCTTTTTTGACTGAATGTATATTTCCCATTCCATAGTCAATGAGTCCTATTTTGCTCACTTTAATCCTAGAGATGTTTAGATAAGGTACTTGAAAGAGTTCCTTTTGGCACTGCTCCTACAACAGTATCAACTTTCTGCCCACCTTTAAATATCATTAATGTAGGAATGCTTCTAATTCCATATTGACTAGCGACATTGGGATTTTCATCGGTATTTAATTTGAAAACTTTAATTTTCCCTTCAAAGTCTTTAGAAATTTCTTCAACTATTGGAGCAACCATTCTGCAAGGTCCACACCAAGGAGCCCAAAAATCAACTAGAACAGGTAGATCACTTTGTAAGACTTCTTTGTCAAATGAAGAGTCAGTAACGGCTGGAGCTGATGACATAATTTAAA
>Ga0160422_10001643_pt1 | contig 13947 bp, 8 predicted proteins | sample Fk160mmetaG_FD_108192 | JGI IMG/M metagenome (GOLD analysis project Ga0160422, IMG submission 108192) | Marine microbial communities from the Central Pacific Ocean - Fk160115 60m metaG | ecosystem: Environmental > Aquatic > Marine > Oceanic > Photic zone | place: The Central Pacific Ocean...
CCTTAAATCGTTCAACGGCGGCTCGAATTACTCGAGGATTGAGACTGTCAACGACCACCATCGCCGCTCCCGTCACGAGCGCTCGGTGAAACAGTTCGTGCGGATGGGCGAAAACAGCAAACAAACACATGAACACTTCTCGCTCCGTGAAGCCAAATGCCGCGGCCGTGCCCCGCGCATTCTCGAGAATATTCTTGTGTGTGGTCGGGGCGCCTTTCGGCTCCCCAGTGGACCCCGACGTGTAGTTGATGTAGCACACATCGTTCGCATTGCTGCTGGCTGCCCGGTGTCTGAGGCCCTCGGGCGCCGGCGGAATCGGCACACCATGAACCCCTACACGATCGATGTAGGCCACCCGTGTCGGTGGCGGCCGCAGGGGTCCTACACCATCAAGAACGGTGTCGAAGCAATCCTCAAGGATCACCGCTGAGACGCGAGCGGTCGCGAATTGATGCCGGATGCGATTCGGGCGCAGGTGCACATTGACCGGCACCACCACTGCCCCCAGTTGAGCCACCGCAAGAAACGCGATGACCGCCTCCGGACGCTTGCTCAACATGAACGCCACCGCGTCGCCCGGCCCAACCCCAAGTTGATGCAGGCCGCTGGCGGTCCGGTCCACTTCACTCTGAAGTTCGGACCATGTCCACTGGCGGTGCACGCCGATCAAGCCGAGACGGTCTCCGTACTGAGACGCCGCTGACTCGAGGGCAGCGCTGAGGGTGCCGGCAATGGACCCGCTCACGCCTACTCTTCGATGGTCCTTCGCTGACCGTGAATGACCTTTCGAACCGTGCGACCCACGGGGTAATCGAGCGAGTCGCTTTCCACGATCACGACTTCCTCGATGCCGAGGAAATGATAAGCACCGGGAAAATCTTCACTGCAAGCCCCGGATGTGTCGGCCCTCACGTCCACGCTTCGGACCTGCCAGTTGACACGAGCGCCGTCGACGATTTCAAGCCAAACCGGGCTTTCGTAGGACAACGCGCATCCAAGAAACGCTCCGCTGGCAAACGGCTGCCCGTCGACCTCTATCGCCACGGTGTTGCCTTCCAAGAAGAAGTCATAGCTCAGCGACTCCGAGCTTTGCCGAGCGTCTTCGGAGCAGTCCTCTCCGCCGGAGTCTACGCAGTTGCACACATCGGCCCTCGTATCCACACCGGGCCATGATGCTGACTCCATGTCGCTGGCGAGGTCCGCACAGTCCTCATCCTTGTTGGTGATGGTCACGGCAAAAGAAGCATCTGGCAGGACCTCCTCCGTGCCGCATCCAACAGTCAAACCTACCAAAAACAACAAGCGCATGGCGTTCCTCCTCGGCGGTAGTGTAGCCCGGCAGCCGCGAGCGGTCCCTCCTGTCGAGTCAAGTTCCTGTTTCGGGACAAGCGTGACGCCAAATCGCTGGACGAGAGGCCATCGATTCGATAGACAACAGCCCTTGGTTGACCCTATTTTCTGGAGTGCGCCGTGGCCGAAACCACCATTACCCCCTATGTCGCCCACGAGGGCGATTCGTCTATCCTCCGAAACCACTTGGCCGAGGTCCTCGCCGGCGAGAGTCGTACCGTGCAGTTGACCGCGCCTCTTGGCGGCGGAAAGCGGGCCATCATCGGCGACCTGTGCCGGCATGCCATCGGCGAGGCAGAGGATGATGTGCTGTTGTGGCGAGTCCAAATCCGCGAGGAAGATGAAGGCATGAACGTGGTGCTTCGGGCTTATGCATCGCTCTTCCAGGCTGTGCAGCGGTCCCAGTCTTTCCGTGGAAAGATTGAAATGGCCCTCAACTCACAAATTCCAAGCCAACCCAAGCGGGTTCAAGGCTGGTATCAGTCCTTCATCGATGGCGTCCGCAAGTCAAAGCCCGCGGAAAGCGGCCAAGTTCAGGTGAATCTGCCCAAGGACAACCCCCTTGTCGGGCTCATCGAAATCGCTACCGGGATTGCCCGTAAGTTTCCCGTGATTCTCGATGTAAACGGACTCCAAAACTCGCACTCCGTCGGATTCATGGCCTTCCTCGAAGCGCTCTTGACCGAATCGAAGGGGTGCCGATTGCTGACCATTCTCTCGATGGACCCCGTCACCGAGGCGAACAAGGCTTGGATGGCGCAGCCGCTGACAGACTTCCTTGAGCGAAACCAAGCCTCCATCCACACGGTGGCCATGCAGCCGTGGGGAGCGACGGAAGTGGGCCTGTATTTAAACAGCCAAAACGTCGAACTGGATGCCGCGCGAGTGGCTGAAATTGCGGATGGACGCCCCGGCTTTGTCGCGGAGTTGGTGGACTTCCTTCGCAGCAACGGGCGCCTTGAAGAAGACCTTTCGGCGCTCACCATGGCCACCCTGACCGACCTCAGCGTGGACGAATCCGAGCTTGAAATCCCCAGCGATGCGGCCAAGGAAGGCGAGCGCCGATACGCCACCGCGGAAGATGCGGAGCGACTCGCCTACTTCGCAGCCCTGCTCGGCGTCTCGTTCCCTTCTGGACTTGTGGCCGACATGGGAGGATACGTCCGCGACTCCGTCGATGACTTGCTCGATGCGTCCGAACAAACCTACAAAGAACTTCAGTTTTCCGAGCCTCTCGGCACGTGGATTTATCAGTTCAAGCAGGCGCTTCTCCGCGAGAGTATCCTCGCCCGACACACCAGCGACGAGGATCATGAGCAAGCCCGACGGGTTGCGACCTTTATTGAGCGGTTTCTCGCGCCACGCGGGCATGGCTATGTCGTAAAGACCCTCCGGATGTACGCAGAACACGGTGCCCCTCAGCGAGCGGCGATGCTTCGCGGCATGGCCATCGCAGGTGACCAACCGACGCTGTGGGCCATGACCCAAGACCTGATCATGTACTTCGACGAGATCGAGTGGCCTGACGCCATGCGTCGCACCGTCTACATGAACCTGATTGAACGAATGGTTGCCGCAAACCAAATCGGTCCCGCAGAGAACCTCTGGAATGACGCGATGACATGGGCAGCAGAGAAAGAAGACCGGCGCATGCAAGGTTGGCTGCTGTTTAGCGGATCGCGAATGGACTTCCGTCGGCAGGACCTCTACCGAGCACGGGACCGGGCCAACGACGCGCTGACCATCTTCAAAGGTGCGGATGACAAGCTGAAGATTGCCGAACTCCAAAACCATCTCGCAATGATTGAGCTGGCCGATGGAAAACCTGAGGCTGCGCTTGCCGCTGCTGACGAGGCCGAAGGCAGCGCGGACGTTGCTGTCGTAAAGGCGAACGCCGAGTATGTACGCGGCCTTGTCGCCAAACGCGACCGCGGAACCATCGAGAACGCCATCGAGCACTTCAAGAAGGCCAACGAGCTCGCAGGATCGGTCGGGCAAGGGCCGTTGGCTCTCGAGGCAGGCATGCAGCTTGGTGAGTCTCTGCTCATCGCGGGTCAGACGCAAAACGCAGCAGAGGTCTTAGGCCGAGTCGGCCAAATCGCGCAGGCGCTGCAAGATCCCGTGAAGGAACGGGCCGCGGCCGCCTTGCTGGGTCAAGCCCACGCCAGCCTCAAGAACTTTGAGGCTGCGGTTCAGTTCGGCGAACGAGCCTTGGCACTCACACGCAACCTCAAGATGACCCAGATCGAACCCGTTGATCTGTACAACCTCGGCTTCTTCAACTTGATGCTCGGAAAGTCAAAGGAAGCGGTGAAGCTGTTTCAGGAAAGCCGGAAGGGTGCTGATGCCTCGAACCCCGCCTTCCAAAAGGAGCTCCTCTACAACCTCGCGACGGCCCTCATGAAGGAAAACGAAGTCGCAAAGGCAGAGGACACCTTCAAGGCCGCCGTCGGAGCAGCCGAGGCCACCAATGATTTTCGGAAGCTCGCCAGCGCGCACCAGCAACTGGCGGTCATCGCGGGCAAACGCGGCGACAAGGACACCGCCCGTTCAGCCTTGAACGCCGCGCTTGCTGCAGCCAACGAAGGCCAGCTCGACGAGGCACGCGAGGCCATCCAAAAGCAGGTCGACAGCCTCGGCCAGTAAGCGAACTGCGAAGGAAATCACCTGTGAACGCATTTGCCCGCAGCCTCCTGCTCACCGCATCCATTTTCACGGGTGCGTGCGGAACCATGAATGCGGCCCGGCCGCTCGATGCCGGCCATCACCAAGTGGGTGTCACCTTTGGTGGACCCTTCACCACGCAGTTAGGCCCACCAATACCGGTCCCGAACATCGTGGTCGAAGGTCGCAGCGGGCTCGATCCGCTGGGGGCGCTGCCGATCGATGTAAACTACGGCTTAAACGTGACGCCCATTCTGTTCGGTGTGACCGGACTGCACAGCGGAGTGTCCGTCCATCCATTGGCCCAGCACGGCGCCCGGCCCGCGCTCTCATTCACCGAGCGGGTGCTGCTGTACAACAACCTATTGGACTCGAGAAAACCGGCAGAGACCCGAACGGTGTGGGCGCTCAATGAACTGGACGCAACGGCGAGTTGGGCGCTTGGCCATCATCTCGTCTACGCAGGGGTGTCCAATGCGCTGGACCTCGCCGATCCCGAGCTGCTGGTCAGTCCTTTCCTTGGCACCGAACTTCGCCCGCGAGGCGGCGCTTTCGCGTGGCAGTTCGAGTCGCGATGGCTCGGCGCCAACTTCTCCCCCGATGTCTACGACGTGTCATGGCTCAACACCGGTGATCCGGGCCACGGACTGTTCACCTTCACGGTGAGCGCCGCATGGAATGTCGGCAAAGGAGGCTCAAAATGAAGCACGTCGCATGGATTCCCTTGCTCACGACGGGCTGCATGCTCAACCTTGATGGGCTGATGCCGTTCTTCGATCCGCTCCACTGCTCCGAAGTCACTGAGGCAACGTGTGATCCGGATCACCCCGATTGGAGCGAGGGCCGCGATCCTGACTGGGACCGGGCCTGCACCCCCTGCGACGAACCCTATGACTGGGCCGAGCAGCATCCGTGGCGCGAGGCCACGCTCGACGGTGACTACACCGAAATCCGCCCGATTCTTGACGACTACGTCGAAACCCAGCGTTTTGATGATGCCTCGGGCAAAGAACTCGATGCGTACCTGATTTACAGCCACGGTGAAGTGCCCGCCCTCGCCGACACCACCATCGTGTTGAACCACGGCCGATTCGTTGGCATCGAACACTACCGGCCGCGGGTGCGGTTTTTCCATGAGCTCGGCTACACAGTGTTCGTGTGGGATTACCGAGGGTTTGGGAAGTCAGAAACCACGGAGGCGCCCACTCTGCCCGAGATGATGAACGACGCCCGCCTCGCCTACCGACATGCCCAGTCGGTGGCTCCAGACCCCGACAAAATGATCATCTATGGCATGTCCATCGGTGGCATACCGGCGGGCGAGATGGCCGCAAAGTTTGACGCCTGTGCTCAGATGTTTGAGGCGGCATTCAACTCCATCACCGCCAAGATAGAGACGAACATGGCCCTCTCTCTTCCGGGGAGCTTTCTCACCACCGGCGTGGCCGAAAACGACGTCAAGCTGCGCGGCAGCACGACGCCGACGCTCATCATGCACGGGACCATCGACGACCGGATTCACATCAATGAATCTCGACGACTGTTTGACGCGATTCCGGACTCCACACCGAAAGACCTCGTGCTGATCGACAATGCCGGGCACGGCCTCGGATTTGCAGGCGGCGTACCCGAGCAGGGAGTCGCCGCCTACGGGACGATCATGCTGGAGTTCTTGGCTGAACACGCCCCCGAGTGTCTCAGCGACTGAGTTTCCGCCTCACTCCGACACCAAGCGGACGCAGTTCTTCTTTCCGCGCCAAAGAACTGTTTCTGCGCTGACGGTCGCGTCAGTCTGGGTCACCTGCTCATCGCGACTGGCCCCGGTGCGCACCGCGCCCTGCTGGATCTGGCGTCTGGCGTCGCCCTTCGATGAGCACAACCCACTCGCCACCAGTGCATCGAGAATTCCTATCGGGAAGACCACCCCAGCGGAAGGCATGTCGGCGCTGATGCCGCCCGAAAAGGCCGCCTTGGCTGCGTCTCGGGCCTTACTGGCTTCCGACTCTCCATGAGCCAACTTGGTGGCCTCAAAGGCCAGAACCGCCTTGGCATCCCGAATTGCGGACCCCTCCAGCGCCTCGAGTTCTGCAATCGCATCGATCGGCATGAAGGTGTAGAGCCGAAGGAAACGGCCCACATCATCGTCGTGAACGTTGACCCAATACTGGAAATAGTCGTACGGACTGCACAGAGAAGGATCGAGCCAAACGGCCCCTTTCTCGGTCTTGCCCATCTTCTTTCCATCCGCGGTCTGAAGCAACGGGTGGGTGAGCGCATGGGCGGCCTGCTGCCGTTCGCGACGAATCAACTCGACGCCCCCGAGAATGTTGAACCACTGATCATCGCCGCCCATTTGAAGCGAGCACCCGTACCGATCGTGAAGAACCAGAAAGTCGTAGCTCTGGAGCAAGTGGTAGTTAAACTCGATGAAGCTCAGGCCTTGGTTGCGATCAAGACGCTGCTTGATGCCCTCTGCACTCATCATCTTGTTCACGCTGAAGTGGCGCCCGACATCGCGCAAAAAATCGATGTAGCCGAGCCCCAAGAGCCATTCGGCGTTGTCGACCACCTCGGCGCCATCAAGGTCCAAAAAGCGGCCAAACTGTTCCCGCATCGACACCAGATTGGATTGGATTCGTTCGGGCGTCAGGATTTCTCGCGTCTTGTCTTTGCCAGACGGGTCCCCCACCATCGCGGTTCCACCGCCAAGGACGACGATGGGCCGGTGGCCGGCGCGCTGCATGTGGGCCATGGCCATGACGGGAAGCAAGTGGCCCACGTGAAGGCTGCTCCCGGTTGGGTCGAAGCCAACGTAGAAGGGAGTTGGGCCGGAATTCAGCTCGGACCGGAGCGCCTCCAAATCGGTGTGCGACTTTATAAAACCCCTCGCCTGAAGTGTATCGATGACATCCATGGGCCGGACCTACTCGCCCGACGGCCGGATGGCAACTCGACGCCGGCCGAAAACCAGTCCTGCAAGCGCGAAAATCCAGATAGCTGCGGAGCCGGTCGACCGAGTCGAGGAGCAACTGCACCCCTTACTCTTGTCCGCATCGACCGGGCCGGCCTGAGACGGAATCGGCACGCTGTGGTCGCCCGTGTTTGCTGCATCATGGTGGATGCTGGCCCACTCGATGACCTGATCGGCACGGCCTTCTGTCGACCACCCATGAAGCCAACCTTCGCGCGTCGATACCACTACATCCAAGTACCCATCGCCATCGATGTCACCCACGGCTGGAGATCCCAAGATCCAGTGGCCCGTGAACTTCGGCCATCCCGGCGCCACTTCGCCCTCAGCATCCCAAGCGTAGAGCATGTAGCCCCCCGACCCATAGATGGCCTCGTTGCGACCGTCACCGGAGACATCGGCCACCGCGGGTGCGACCAAGAACTGCACGTCCTCGATTTGCCGCGGCCACCCCGACAAGAGCTCACCGGTCGCGCCGGACCACGCTCCCACGGCGTGCTGAAAGTCGTACCATTCTGTCATCGCAAGACTGGCGACCCACAGCGCACCCGCGCCTCCTTGAAGGGTGTCGGGCGTGCCATCCATGTCGAGATCACCGAACGATGGGTTGTTGATCATCTGAACAATGCTCGGCACGTCTACGTTGTTTCCGTCCGCCCAGTCGGACTCGACGTAAGACAGCTCTTGAAACAAGCTGCCATCGTGATGAATCAGGTCAGTCTGCCCCAGCATGATGGGATTCATGATCTCGAGGTCGCCATCCCCGTCGAGATCCGCCGCGGCCATGGACGATGGATGCCCCTGCCCAACCAAGGGCAACAATGCTGCCTCGTTCACGAGTCCGTCCTCAATGATGGGCCAGCCCGGTTCTGCTTCGCCGGTCAGGGCGTCGATCAGGTAGGACACGCTGTACCGCCCACCGGAGACGGCTTCATTGGTACCAAAGCCAATTTCCATGCGCCCGTCGGCATCCACGTCCGCCACAAGTGGATTAACGATTGACCGATCGCCGGCCACGCCGCACATCGCGTCTTCAAAGTCCCGGTCTGGGCTTCCGGGAAAGCAGACCTCAAGCGGTGAAGGTCCGGTGTGTTCGCCACGGCCATCGAACAGGTACAGACGGCCATCAAGGCCAGCCACGATGATTTCCGCGGCGCCATCGCCATCGATGTCTCTCAGAGCCGGTGCTGCCATAAACCCTTGGTCGTAGGTGTATCGGCGGCCAAACTCTTCTGGCGCCCGCCCAATGCTGAACACTGGAAAGCCATCGACTCGCGTGCCATCGGTATGCCAAGCATAGATCCCACCCCACTGAGACGCTCCGACAACCTCGACATCCCCGTCGCCGTCGATGTCGGCGGCCGCCACAGTGCCCGTAAACGCATCACCGATTCCCGGGTCGATGGTGCCGTCAGCGAAGGGCGCGCTATCGAGGTGCATCCGGTCGCTCGGGTCGGCCGCGACGGGCCAACCGTCCACCATGGTGCCGTCGCCGTAGTAAGCATTAATCACGCCGTCTGCTGTACCGATCAGCACCTCCAGAATGCCATCTCCATCCAGATCAACCAGAATGGGACTGGACTCACCCGACGCGCCCATGTCGATGGGAAAGCCCTCGAGGAGGTCTTGGTCGGGTGTGACGTAGAACACTTTTCGCATCTCTCCGGTCACGCCATCTGCATCCGTGACACGAATCCGAATCGTGACGGCCGGTGCGTTGACGCGCTCCAAACGCTCGACCACATCTTCGCTTCGAAGCGCCTCGGGGATGGGGTCTGTGAGCGCATCGATCGACGCATACCGGGCGACCTCGCCATCAATCGGACCAGACGATGAATCTCGACTCAACTCCACCCAGTCGCTGGGCTCATGGCCCAGACCCGCTTCGACTACATAGTCAAAGCTGCCGCTCCGGGATGAGATCCGAGCCTCGATGGAAACTTCCGAGGTGCGCGCCGGATCAACCACCGCGTACCATGCCGGTCCATCAATGCTAACAACCGGGGGAATCTGACCGTCGACAACGCGCTGAATCGCCGCCGCTACATTCACCCGACCATAGCCATAAAACGCGTCCCAGCCCTCTTTGGAGGGGTACGCCCGTGTGATGTTGCGCTCTTCATCCGTGAGATGAACATCATCGACCGTGTTGACCATGAGTTGGTAGACCTCACCCGCCGACAGTTCGACACCCAAGTTCCGAGCCGCCGAATGAATCAGGCCAATCACGCCCGTGGTCACTGCACACGAGCCCGTCGCACAGGCCCCCGATGGCGCCACCATGACCATCCGCGAACCGTAGTTGTTGCAGTTCCACGTGTTCATGTAGCTGCCGACTTGGTTGTCATCATCAGGAGTGTTGTGCCGAATCGAGTGCACGTAGACGGCGTTATCAAGCATCGCAGGGAAGTTGTGGTGATAGGAGTTCTCATCTCCTGCGGCGCCCACAAGCAACGTTCCATTGTCAAAGGCGTAGGCAGCAGCAGCCGTCGTCATCGACGGATTCGACAAGGCACCAATGGCCAAGTTGACGGCAACTGCGCCAGACTCAACGGCGAAAATGATGGCCTCTCCGCTGCGCTGGCCATCGGTGACAAATGAGTCACCAATCCGAACCGGGAGAATCGCGCAGTTTGGACAGATTCCGATGCGGCCACCGGGCGCCTCGCCGAGATCTTTGCCTTCCGCAGCCGCCTCTTTCATTACATCCGTACCGTGAGTGCCGTACCCCTCATCCCAGTCGTTCCATGCGTCATTGTCGTTGCCGAAAAAGTCCCATCCCGAAATGTCGTCGGTGTACCCGTTGGCGTCGTTATCGATGCCATCCCAGTCTTCGCCGAAGGCGGTGTAGATCAGGTCGGAGGGGTCGAGAAGATCATCCGATGCATCCTGCCCGGCCGTCATGTCAACGCGAGGGTCGTCGACCCAATCTTGAATGTTGGTGAGACCGTTCCCATCGCAGTCGTACGCATCCGATTCCCCACCGTCGGCGCAGATTGGGGGTGGGACCTCCCCGGTGTTGATGTACAGCTTGTTCACGATGTCGCCGTGGCCCCACGTCACACCGGAGTCCGCAACCGCCAGCAACACGTCAAACCGGCCTGTGGTCGTCTCCCATGCGACGTTGGCGGATATTCCGCTGCCAAGTTCAATTTCGGCAGCCCTCACTGAATCTCTTGAATGTTCAGGAATGTAGTTGATGAACTCCCACTCCTGTTCCATGTCAGGGGGACACAACTCTGGGGTCTCGGGGTTTCCGCATCCGGGAAACTGAGGAGCGATCGGGACTGTCGCGGTCGCGAGGCCGGTCATCATCAACGCAGCAATCATGGGCAATCTCCAAGTCGAATCCTGTAACCAGCCGAGGTCAGACTGCATGGTGAAAATGTGGGGATGGTGTCATGACCACGCTTGCTGGACCGCGAAGAGTGAATTCAGCGGTATGATGTAAATCCACTGTGTGAGGCACATCATGCTCCTCTGGGCAATTTCCTTGACCGCACATGCTGGCTACGGCGAGATCGTCTTGGCCGAGGACGGCGATGCGTATCCCTCTTGGGCAGAGCGCGACGTGCACATGTGGACCAACGCCGTCCGGGTGGACCCAGAGGCGTTCTTCGCCGTTGACTCGGAGTGGACCACACCGTGCGACATCAATGAGTTCGAAGAATCAGAAAAGACGCCAAAGAACCCTCTGTATTACGACCTCACGCTCAATGATGCGGGCCGGTACCACTCCATCGACATGTACGACAACGAATGGTTCGACCACGCTTCTTCCGACGGCACAAGCTTTCCCGACCGAATGGCACGATTCTACGACGAGTCCGGCATGGTCGGCGAGAACATCGCAGTTGGCTACCCCGACGCTGAAGCAGCGCTCCTGCAGGGCTGGATGTGTTCAGCAGGTCATCGCGCCAACATCATGAATGCCGACTACAACGAACTCGGAGTCGGAGTCGAGGGGTTGTACTACACCCAAGACTTCGCGCTCGGGACCACCGAAACCACGGGCCCCATCGCGATGGGGTTGCATTCACCCGAATACCCGCTCGATTCGGTCGAGTTCTTGGTGGACTTCCAGGGCGCTGCTCCGGATGAATTTGTCGTCGTGGTAAACGGTCGCGACACACCAGTTTCTGTGTTGTTCGGGTCGGCGTCTCGAGGCATTTACCAGACGGAAATGACCATGCTCGGTGAAGTCGATTGTCACCAGTATTACTTCGCTTGGGAGCGCGGCTACGAGTCCGGCACCTTTCCAGAGGAAGGGAGCTACCTGTTTGGGACCGACTGCTCTTCTGACACCATGTGGATAGACTCTCAGTTGCCCATCGGTGGTGACGGTCGATCTGCCGATGACATGAGTGAGGCTGAAATCCGCGATGAGGCCCAAGACCAACTCAGTAAAGCGGATGTCGATATCGTGGGGTGCTCCTGCAGCATCGACCCCGCTAATGCATCTCGACGCCTTCCCGCACAACTGGGAATGTGGGCACTGATTGGCGGGCTTATGGTCCGGAGGCGCCGAGGGTGAGTTCACCGGTTACACTGTGCCACCCACCCCGCTGAGATGCCACCGATGAAACGTCCGCTGCTTGCACTTTCTGCCCTCGCCCTTGGCTCTGCTTCCCATGCGAAAGACCTTCGCAGCCGCACGGGGGTAGGCTTCAATCAACAGTTCGGCCACGTCTCTGCTTTATCTGTACGGTACGGACTGCCGACTCCGAGCCCGGTGATGAACATCCAGGTCGAAGGCGTATTTGGGCTGGATACGGCGGCAACGGAAACCGGCGGCGATGTAGTCTACGGCGCGCGTGTCCTGTACGGATTCTTAGCGGAGGACAACCTCAACCTGTTCGCCGGTGGTGGTTTGGGCGGAGTGAATCGAGCCGCCGAAAACACCCTCCGCCTACAACCCACGATGGGAGCTGACTTCTTTTTGTTCGGGCTCGAGAACCTCGGGTTTACCGTCGAGTGGGGCCTCAACCTTGACATCGGACCGTCCTCCGGTGTCTCGACGACGGCCGCATCCGCAGCCGGTGTTCACTACTGGTTCTAATGCTGCGAAGGATTTTGTCTGCGCTGATCGTGTCCAGCCTGCTGTGGCTGGGTGGAAGCGCGAGCCATGCGGCGTCATTCGACCCGGACCTCAAGTGGCGAACCTTGGAGACGCCCCATTTCAACATCACCTTTCATCAAGGTGAAGCCGCTCTCGCCGAAGAAATGGCCACCATCGCGGAGCAGGTTTGGGACAAGATGACCGCCGAGGTCGGAACGGCCCCCAAGCGGCCCACGGAACTCGTGCTGATCGACCCCACCGACCTCGCCAATGGCTACGCGATGACGCTCCCGGTCAACACCATCGTCATCTTTGTCACTTCACCATCGGAAGACTCTACACTGTCCCACTACGGGGACTGGAACGACACGATCCTGACCCACGAGTTCGCCCATATCCTTCATCTCGACACCATCGAAGGACTACCGAAGTTGCTCCGCATGGCGTTCGGTCGCGTGGTCAACGTCAATCGAGCAACCCCGGGATGGATTGTGGAGGGCTTTGCGACATTCCAGGAAAGCCGGCACGCCGAAGGCGGTAGAGGGCGCTCCAACGTTGCTCACATGATCAAGCGAATGGCCGTGCTGGAAGACCAGTTCCCTCCGTTGGGCAACATGGATGGGTTTCAGACGGCACCACCGGGTGGCAACCTTCGCTACCTGTTTGGCCAAGACTTCATTCAGTACGTCGCCGATACCACCGAGCCGGATGCGTGGTCGCGCTTCATTCACATCTACGGTGGCTGGATACCCTATTGGCTTCCCACGAAGCGCGCCTTTGGGCAGCGTTTGGTTCCGATGTACAAGGACTGGAAGGCCCACCTTGAGCAGCGCTACGGTGATCAGCAGAAACAGGTCGAAGCCGCTGGGATAACCAAAACGCAGCGGGTGAGTGACGGCATCGCGACCTGCATGGGTCCAACATGGTCTCCCACCGGTGAGCAACTCGTTTTCTCGTGCGCCCATCCCGTTGACGGCAGTTCCATCCAACTGTGGTCCCCCGAAGACGATGAAGGTCCTCGCGAAGAGATGAAAGGCGCGTTCGCCAAAGACTTCACGTGGCGGGCCGACGGCAAGGCCTTTTTCTACTCCGGCACCCACACCGTGGACCGATTCAACCTCTACGACGATGTCTACTTTCACACCGTGGGCAAGCCTCGGTCCAGCCTGCTGACCCGAGGGAAACGGGCCCGGCACCCCAGCTTGTCACCCGATGGTACGGAGCTCATTGTCGTTCGAAACAAGCTTCAGCAGAACAAACTGGCGAAGTTGCAGATTGACCAGTCTCTCGAGACGCTGCGGTCTTTCGACAATCATGCCCAAGTGGCCACTCCCGTGCACTCGCCCAACGGACAGTACCTTGCTGCAAGCATCTGGGAAGACGGCCAACGGGATATCGTTGTGCTCCATGCGGACGGATCGCACTATCGAACCGTCACCAACGACGCGGCGCACGACATGGACCCGGCTTGGTCCGCCGACGGGCGGTGGCTGTATTTCAGTTCCGACCGCGATTCGATTTTCAACATTTACGCCGTCGAGCTTGAGACGGAAGCCGTGTTTAAAGTCACGAACGTGATCGGCGGCGCATTCCACCCCGCGCCCCGACCGGATGGGACCGAACTGGCATTCGAATCGTTCAGTCACAACGGTATGGATGTGGTTCGGATGCCATTGGCGCGGAACGATTGGGTCGCCTTGGAACCGCTCCAGCGCGCGCCAGACGATGGTGTGTTGAGTGCAACCCAAAGCCTCGGTCGTGAACCAGCACAGCCTCCCGCAGAGGCTTTACCCCTGCCCGAGAGCCCCGTTATCGAGGGACCCCGATTGCCAGCAGGGATTCCTCAATCCGAACCACTGGTCGAACTCCCGGGCCTGTCCGATTCCAGGGGACCAATGGCCTC
>Ga0160422_10001644_pt1 | contig 13946 bp, 12 predicted proteins | sample Fk160mmetaG_FD_108192 | JGI IMG/M metagenome (GOLD analysis project Ga0160422, IMG submission 108192) | Marine microbial communities from the Central Pacific Ocean - Fk160115 60m metaG | ecosystem: Environmental > Aquatic > Marine > Oceanic > Photic zone | place: The Central Pacific Ocean...
GCGGATGCGGATGCGGATGCTGACGCGGATGCGGATGCGGATGCGGATGCTGACGCGGATGCGGATGCGGATGCGGATGCGGATGCGGATGCGGATTCTGACGCGGATGCGGACGCGGACGCGGATGCGGATGCGGATGCGGATGCGGACCCAGTCATTGAGCCCGGCCCGGACTACACACTCTGCTCTCACCCCTATGATCCTGTTGACCTCGAGGGATGGACAAAGACGTACGCTGCGGTCTTCATCGACCAAGTCGCCGTGTCGACCGAATCGTTTGGTGGGATCCGACGGTTCTGGGGTTCTGACTACATTTCGGTCTTTGCGCGCCTTGAGACAATGGAACAAGCGGGCGAAGAGATCTGGAGCGGTGAGACCTATGTCGGCTGCGGGCTGGATGACCGCGAGGCCTTGTCAACCTTTGGGTGGGCGCATGACATCGACTACGACACGTATGAATACGATGATGTGGAGGTCGACCACACAAGTTCAAGGGTCTATCTCCCCGAGGTCGAGCTCATTGGGTCGGGGACCTCATGGACTTTCGATTACAGCATTGCCTATCCGGCAGGTTCGGGCGGTATAGGCTTGGGTCTCCTCGAGATTCCGGTGAGCGGAACATATACCGATGAGGGCCGCAAAGACATTGAAGTGGGTGGTGTGGTGTACGAGGATGCGTGGCACATCAGCTCAACGTATGTCATGTCACTCGCCGACTCTGGACTCGGGTTCACTCGAGATTATCCGGCCATTGCGGACTTTTATTTCAGCGAAGGCATCGGACTGATCAAAGAAGTTCATCTTGATTCTGAAACCTCGACCGTGATTCTCCAGAAGGAACTGATCGATTTGGTCTGGGACGATGGTCCCATCGACGAAGATGATACCGGCGATGAAGATACCGGTTCGTCGGAGGTCGATCCTGCAGGCGACACGGGCGACAGTGCCAGCGAGGCCGACACGGGTGTGCCTTCCGCCGGCTAACGGCGGGCCATCAGTCGCCAATAAAAACCATCAGTATTGTGCACATGGGGCCACAGCGTTTGCTCGGAGATGATGTGCCACCCGTTCGGTGTGGGGGGCGAATTCTCGCGGCACAGGAGACTGCATGTGGCGTACGCAAGTACGCCATCGGGGGCAACGAACTCTGTTGCCGCTGCCACCAGTTCGGCCTGTGTCGACAGATGAACAGCGTCGCTCAGTCCCCAGCGTAGCGCTGGATTTCGGCGAAGCCGTCCTGAACCCGAACAGGGGGCGTCCACCACAACGAGTGGGGCCAGCGACGGCTGTGCGATGTCGATCGTGGCGCCTGCTCGGGCCGCTCGCTTTTCAAGTTCAGCGAGTGCATTGCTGCGAATATCGGTTGCGTGGACCTTCGCACCGAGGGCCGCCATCGCCAAGCTCTTGCCGCCCGCGCCCGCGCACAGATCGAGTACATGTTCGCCGGACTGAATGGGTAGGGCGTCCACAAACAGCTGACTGGAGGCGTCTTGAACCTCAAACAGACCGCCCCTAAACGCGCTGGTTGCTTGGAGATTTGCGCGCCCTTCCACCGTGAGTGCTGTGTCCGATCCCGGAAATGGAGATGTGGTGACACCTTCGCCGGCTAGCGCGGCCATCAGAGCGGTGCGATCGGTCCGCTGAAGGTTGGTTCGAATGTGAACAGCAGGCCTTCGGTTGATCGCTTGGGCGAACTCAGCGGCCCCCTCCGGCTCCAAGGTATTCAGCCATTCTTGGGCGATCGGCCCCGGTACGTTTAGGGCAGTCGCAAAGTCTTCGGTTGGACTTGTGGCTTCGAGGTGATCGAAGCGATCCCCATCCATCATGTCTGCCCAACGGAGAACAAGTTCATCGGGCGAGCGAGCCCCTGCGCGGAGGAGCAGCGCTTCGTGTCGGATCAGCCCATGGACGGCCTCGGCAACCACTCGGCGGTCGCGACTGCCGAGAGAACGATTCTTCCGAAACCAACGGGCCAAGTTCGGTGTGGCGTAGTCGGGCGCTCGGCGGGCCTCGCCCATGCCCGCATTGATCTGATTCATGATCCACGGTCGTCGGACCGCTTCTGCCAGTTCGGGGTGCAAATCCAGCGGGATTGCGGAGCGCAGGAGGTCGATCATGAGCGGATGTAGGTCATGGAGATGGCGGGCACCGCTTCCGAGGGGAGCACGACGGTATAGCAAAGCGTGTCATCTTCGAGGACGTAGCGCAGTTGCGGGGCGCCCGGACCGGTGATCCACCGAAATCCATCGGAGGTGAGTTCAACGGGAGCAACGGAGCGGTGAGCATGCTCAAACAGTTGCATGACTTCAAGGCCATCGGTCTCGGTGTTGAATCGGTATAGCGACAGGTCATTGTGCACAGAATGGCCGGACCCGTCGGCGAGGACCTCGATCGCCTCGAGCCAGCTCCCATCCAAAAGGGGACGAACAATGAACTCACCGGTCACTGGTTCGCCATACGAATGGCCATGACCAGTCCACCGTCCGACCAGAAATTGAATGGGTTCAATGCCGGTCAGGGCGCGGGCACCTTGTTCTTCCCAAGTCTCGTTCACAGACTGCCTCCGCCTGAATCATGCCATGTGCGAGTCTTTCAGGTGAGATCCGCCTTGCTCGCCGCCCTGTGTCTATACCGAAGCCAAGGTGTGCGCTGACGCAGCGGCCACGGCGCGATACCTTCGCCACCACAGGAGCGAATATGGGTTGGACACTTGGTTTTGTAGGGTGTGGCGTCATGGCGGAGGTCATGATCGCTGGGATTCTCGATGAAGGATTGTTGACGGCCGATCGGATCATTGCCAGCAATCGGCGCGAATCCCGTGGAGCAGAGCTCCGTGCGCGCTACGGAATTCGCACAACGACATCGAATCGTGAGGTCATCAATGAATCCCACATGGCCGTCTTGAGCGTCAAGCCCCAGTCTCTTGCGAAGGTCATGAGCGAACTCAAGGGAGGGGTCAACGCGGACGTTACCGTGTTGAGCATTGTGGCGGGTGCGAGCATGGGTGCGATTCAACGCGGACTGGACCACAAGCGCGTTGCGCGGTGTATGCCCAACTTACCCTGTCGAATTCGAGAGGGAATGACTGTCTGGACCGCCTCCGAAGACATCGACGATTCCAGTGCGGAACGAATCGAACGCGTGCTCGGTGTGATGGGGGGCGTGGTTCGCGTCATTGATGAGGGTCATGTTGATATGGCCACTGCGGTCAACGGGACGGGGCCAGCGATTGTGGCGCAGTTTGTGAAAGCAATGCTTGAAGCCGCTGCCTACATTGGCGAATCGCGATCGGTTGCCAAGGAGACCGTGCTGGCGACCATGGTAGGAACCGCCAAGATGCTGCAAGAATCGGACGGGCACATCGCATCGTTGATCGACGAAGTGACGAGTCCGGGTGGTACAACATCCCGCGCACTGCAGGTGCTCAAGCGTGGTCGATTCAGCGCGGTGCTGACGGAGTCAATCGAGGCCGCTCACGAGCGAACCAAAGAACTTGGCGCCCAACTGGATTCAGAGGTCATCGAATAAACAAAGCGCCCACTCCATGTGAAGTGGGCGCTCGAGGTAGATGAAGTTCGGGTCGTCTACGCAGACAAACCGGGAAGATTGAGTCCGGAACGAATTCCAGAGCAATCCCGAAGGCGAGTCAGCGCCTCACGCTCGATCTGGCGCACGCGCTCGCGGGACAGGCTCATTTCCTTGCCCACTTCGCTGAGCGTACGGAACTCGCCGTCGTCCAGTCCGTATCGACGGGTGAGAACAAACCGCTGACGTTCAGTAAGGAGCTCGTGGAAAGCATCCTCCATGCGTCGAAGCTCTTGCGTATTGATGGCTTCGCGGTCCGGCTGAGGCGCATCCTCATCGGAGAGGAAGCGGTCCAAGGGTCGAGGGCGAGGTCCATCATCGACTGGCTGCTCGAGCGAGATGGTGTTTCCTTGACTGAGAAGGAGTTCGGCGCGTTCCTTGTCGATGCCCACCTCTTGAGCGAGGTCAGCGGTCGTGTACTCAACACCGACCGATTCAAATCGCTTCATGGCCTTGCGAAGGTTCCGTGTTTGCTCCACCGCACACCCGGGGAGGCGAACGGGGCGTCCGGTGTGATCGATCGCGCGAGTCATTTGTGCCCGAACCCACCAACGAGCGTAGGTCGAGAACCGAATTCCTCGGTCGGGATCAAATCGCTTTGCGGCGCGCAGAAGGCCGATGTAGCCTTCTTGGACCAAGTCCTCTTCGTCCATGAATGGCCCCGCCAGTTTGCGGGCTTCCCCGTGGGCGATGCGACGGCCGGACATGGCCAGTCGCCAGCGAAGGTTTTCGGCTTGGTTCCATGATCGAGCCGCAACCTGAGCGTATTCTTTCAACTCAGGATCTTTGCGAGCGGCCTTGATGGTGGCCTTGACGGCCTCTTCCAGGCGGTCCACAGCGCCCGCGCGGGTCCGCTCGGCCCGGTCGGGACGACGCATGAGGATGGAATCGGCTTCATCGATTCCGGCAACGGCTTCACGAGCTTCCTGCTCAGCCTTTCGAATTTCCCGGGCCATTTGTTTTTCTTCTTCGGCGGTCAGTCGCTCCGAGAAGAAAGGCTGGGTGTCGGACATTTTTGGTTTTCGAAGTTGTGCGAGAGACATCGGCGTCTTTCTCCTGTCATGGGGAAAGTGTTCAAATCGGAAAGGGGGGGGTCGATTGCGCGTGTTGCCGTGACTGGTTTTGGATCGTTGAGATCCCGAGGGTGTTTCCGGTCACGCGTGTCTCGGTGACCCGGGTTTTCGCGCAAATGAGGAGTTGTGTCAAGACAAAAATGCAACGGCATTGTGACAACTGCAGGAACAACTCAATTTATGGCCATTTTGTGGCTTTTTTTCGGGTCTGAAGCGCGTTCTGTGGTGAACTGGGCGATCTAAAGGCCCGACGCCGATCGGACGCGATCAAGGGTCGATCGCGCGGTTGTACGGGCACGGCTGGCGCCGTCTTCGAGCACGGCGCGAATCTCATCGGGATTGGCTTTGAGGTGATTGTAGCGGTCCCTCGACGCGTCGATCTGCGCATCCACTACCTCAAAGAGTGCCTGCTTAGCGTGCCCATAGCCAAGCCCTCCCGCTCGGTATCGGCTGGCCAACTCAGCCTGTTGCTCAGCGGTGGCAAAGAGCTTGTAGAGGCGGAATACATTGCATGAATCCGGGTCTTTGGGATCGTCCACACCCTTGGAGTCGGTCACGATGGACATGATCTTCTTTCTCAGTTTCTTGGGCGGCAGAAAGATCTCAATGGTGTTGTTGTAGGACTTGGACATCTTTTGGCCATCCAAGCCGGGCACAGTGGCCATGTCTTCGCGGATCTTGGGCTCGGGGATCACCAGTGTGTCGCCAAACAGATGGTTGAAGCGCTGCGCCATATCTCGCGCCATCTCGACGTGTTGTTTTTGGTCCTTGCCGACGGGTACGACATGCGAGTCGAAGGCAAGAATGTCGGCGGCCATCAAGATGGGATAGGTATACAGGCCGATGTTGACCTCTCGCCCCTTGGCCACGGCATCCTTGAAAGCATGAGCCTTGTCCATCATCCCTTTGGAAGTGATGCAGGACAGAATCCATGCCAGCTCGCACACTTCCGGTACATCGTGTTGCGCCCAAATCACCGACCGGTCGGGGTCCAATCCGAGGGCCAGCCAGTTGGCGGCAACGTCGAGGGTCTGGGCGCGGAGACGATCCGGATCGCGCATGGTGGTCAGCGCATGGTAGCTCGCCACAAAGAAGTAGCCTTCGGCGTGATCCTGCATGGCCAATGCGGGTCGATACATGCCGAGAAGGTTCCCGATATGCGGCATGCCCGTGGGTTTGATTCCCGTCAGTACGCGATGTGCCATGAAAGCCTCCGAGGACACCCTTTCACTTGAGGTGGTACCATTCGCAAGCGGAAAAGGAGAAGTCGTGATGCGCGCATGGGTTTGGATGACGGTGCTGGTTGGTTTCGGTTGCGCCGACAAGGTGATCGAAGTCGAGGAAGAGGATGACTACCGGAGTGCGACTGACGCCGATGGCGGCACGCAAGACGGCGGCTGTGAGGACGATACGGAATGCATGGATTGGCAGATCTGTGAGGCCGCTACCTGTGTCGTGGGCGATCGAAACAATTCGTTTTCGGAAGCCGAGCCGATTGCATCGGGGGATGAAGGCGTGTCCGCATACATCAACACGCCCGGAGACAAGGACTTTTGGCGGTACACATCCATGGGGTCTGAGTTCATCCGGGTCGCGGTCGATCCGCACGATGCTGTGGCGGAGGGCGCGCCAAAACCCGACACCTTCGTCACCCTCTATGACCCATCGGGAGCGGTTGTGACGAGCGCCGATGATTACCCGAACGGAGCGCGCGTCTCGAACTTTGATTCCGTGCTGTACGCGTACCTTGCTGCAGCGGGCGACTACGTGTTTGTGGTGGAGGACGCCAACCCGATGTTCGGAAACGAGGCGTGGGGTGGAGAGGACTACACCTATCGACTTGAATTGGGTGGTTGGTCATGGGTCACCGTGGGCGAGTCTTCGTACGATGAACCGCTGTTGCTTGGAAACGACAGAACCACTGGAATTCCACTCAGCACCAACACGTGGAACAGTGTCGGCGTATTGCTTGAGGAAGAGGGGCAAGTGGACTACCTCGCGCTCCAGTTCAGCAACGAAAACCTCGATGGGGACGGTGCGACGTGGACAGACGGCATCCTATTTGTTGACGGGATCGAGGATCTGTCCGGCTCCGATGCCACACCATCGGTGGCCGTCATCGGACCCGATGATCTGCCCGTCGCGCAACGAACTGATGTCGGTCCGGAGGGCCCCATTGTTGCGCCCGCGCTTCGGGCAGGCGAATGGATTCTCGAACTGTCGGATGCGGAGGGAGGAGGAGGTCCCAATCATTGGTTCGTGGTGATGCTCAATGCTGACACCGCCGACGACAACATGGACTGGGAGAGCGAGCCCAACAACAGCACAGAGGTTGGCAATGCCATTGAGATGACCGAGAGCATCAACACCAGCGGTCGTCCCTTCTCGGTCGGGTCCGTGCAAGGTTTTGTTGACGCCCCCGGTGACACCGACTTCTTCACGGCATCCGCACCCGCTGAGGCGAGCGGAGAGAATACAGACGGTGAGCAGGCGCAGTGGGTCGTGCTGTGCATGAACAGTGCTCGGTGGGGTTCATCGATTGCGCCGAGCATAATGGTCTACGGCGGTGACGGGGCGATTCTCGCTGAGGCGGATGCAGACCCGATGGGCAGCCCCAATCTGACCATTGAGAACATTGAGATCGAGCCCGGTGAGACAATCAGCATTCAGGTCAATCCGGGGTCTGAGACGAACGGAACGCCCGACGAGTGGTACCGACTGAAGACGTTCATTGCCAGCTTCCCGGTCAGCTCGTACGCCGATGGCGGCTACACCTGCCCGTGATGCGGTTTACTTCGCGATGTTCGCCACCAAGTGGTCCAGTGCATCGCGGTCCGGCGAGGGACTGAGCGCGTGGAGTGCTCGGCGGGCCCGCCAAGTTTGCTGGGCGAGATGGCGCCGCCCTTCAATCAGCACACCCGCGTCGACGATCCGCTGACGAAGCTCTCGGGCTTGGGGTTCGTCGATGGGACCGTTCCGGAAGGCCAGCCAGAGGTCACGGATGCGCTCATCCCGCTCCGCACCGAGGCTGACGGCGTAGTTGGGACTCCGTTTACTCAGTCGTTCCTCAATGGCCTCGACGAGGTCGTCATCGGGGGTCTCCATTACGGCGAGGTCATCGGCGAGGTGCCACGCGACGCCGGCGTGTCGACCGTATCGACCAAGGCCACCGACCACTTGACGGTCACCGCCTGCAATCCGGGCGCCTGACCGACACGCAAAGTCAAACACCGCTCCGGTGTAGCCCGCAGCCAGCTCTTCGACCTCCGTCGGAGAGGCGACGCGGTTGTCGATGGACTGACTCAGTGCGTGCCCTTCCGCAATGTCCCGCAAGGCATCCAACACATCACCGACCAACTCGGGGGTTGGGGCATGCCGCGACAACTCAAGAGCACGCAGGGTCATGTGGTTTGCGCCCAACCAACCGACGGCTCCGAGCAGTTTTCGCGCCGCCCGCCGCCGGCGGCCGCCGGGAAGGCCGAGGGCACGGTCGTGCACGAGGATAGCGAGATGAAGAAGTTCGGCTGCGACTGCAACGTCGGCCGTGACAGTTTCGGACTCGATGAACGCGGCGTCCTTGACGTGTGCCCGCGCTGCACGCTCGCTCAACAGCACCAAGACGGGTCGAACCCGTGGAATCCCGGGTGCGAGGTACACGTGGGGGTCAAAGTCCTCGGGGGCGCCTTCCCCGCCGGCGAGATCTTGGAGTGCCGCATCGAGTTTTTGAATGCGGTCGCGCACCTCGGACCCAAGACTCTCGATGTCGAGGTGGGGTCCAATTCGGCTGCGAACACTCATTAAATCCTCAATACCCGCCGGTTTGCTTCCAGACGGTGGCGTTGGCCTTGATCATCAATGCGGCGCCAACCACGACGAGCCCGATTCCGAACAAGGCGGCGTTCGGGAGCACCAATACGGGCAGGGCGTCCCACCCAAGCTTGGAGTAGCTGGCGGACACTTCCCCACCGGGTTGGTCAAACCCGTACACGGCCAGGGTCAGAATACCGGTGCCAGCCGTGAGGCCACCAGCGAGCCATAAAATCGTGTTCATTGTGTCTCCGAGCGTCGCTGCAGGCGCCGCCTCCCGATCTGTTTAACCGCGCGCGCCGGGGCCCACAAACCGGTAGCGCGCGCGCCGCTACCAGGGTACCACTGAACGGTCATTCATTTTCAGGAGGATTTCATGGGCGAAGCTTACATCATTGATGCCGTACGAACCGCAGTGGGCCGTCGCAATGGCGCGTTGTCGGGGGTGCGAGCCGATGAGCTCGCGGCTGCCACGTTGACGGAGATTGTGTCCCGTACAGGCGTCGACCCGTCGGAGTTGGATGACGTGGTCATGGGCTGCGTGACTCAAGTGCATGAACAGGGTGTAAATGTCTCGCGGAACGCCGCACTCATTGCCGGATTTCCCGTTGACGTGACGGGTACGACCGTCAACCGGTTGTGCGGGTCCTCGCAGCAGGCCATCAACTTCGCAGCAATGGGCGTATCGTCGGGTCACCAAGACCTTGTGATCGCAGCCGGTGTTGAGAGCATGAGCCGAATCACAATGGGCTCCGATATGTTCCTGCAGGGCGAGATGATGACGCCAAGCCCGAAGATGAGCTGGAAATACAACATCATTCCTCAAGGGCTGTCCGCGGAGCTTGTGGCCGAGCGCTTCGGCCTGACCCGCGCAGAACTGGATGCGTACTCGTATGAAAGCCACCAGCGTGCCGCAAAGGCGGATGATGCCGGAAAGTTTGATCGTGAGATTGTGAGCATGGATGTGACCACAGAAGACGCGGGTGACGTGGCGTTCTCCAACGATGAAGGAATCCGGCGCTCGACCACCCTCGAGAAGCTGGCGACCCTGAAGCCGGCCTTTCGAGAGGACGGCATGATCACTGCAGCGAGCAGTTCCCAAATTTCTGACGGCTCGGCGGCCGTATTGCTGGCCAGCAAGGCTGCTGTTCAGAAATACGGCCTGAAGCCGCGCGCCAAAATCGTCTCCATGGCGACCGCTGGCGTGGACCCCACAATCATGCTGACGGCGCCCATTGGGGCAACGCGCAAGGCGCTGGACCGCGCCGGATTGTCGGTCGACGACATGGGGGCCATCGAGCTCAACGAAGCATTCGCTTCGGTGGCTGTTGGCTGTGCTCGCGAGTTGAATATGAACATGGACAAGGTCAATGTGTACGGGGGTGCAATTGCTCTTGGTCATCCGCTTGGAGCCTCAGGAGCCCGCTTGATGACCACGTTGCTGAATGTCCTCGAAGAAAAGGATGAGCGCTACGGCTTGTCGACCATGTGCATTGGTTTTGGTCAGGGCATTGCAACGATCGTTGATCGCCACGTGAGCTGAAGGCCGCAGTTCCAGTATGGTCGGTCCGATGACGGGGTGGTAGACCACTACATGCCCCTGTCTGCTCGACTTCATGGAACTCCTGACCGACTCCCTTTTGTCGGTCACTTTCGGGTCGATGGGTCTGCGGGTTCAGTCGCGTTCTCAGTCGCAGGTGCGGTGAGTGCGCGCTGCGATCTTGAGGTGGCGTTCGACTCGGCGCGCTGTGTTGAGCGAGCACTCCGGCCCATCAAGCCTGTCGATGGCGATGACAAGGTGTCGCTGCTGAACCGGATATGGGCCGCAATTGTGTCCATTGATGGGTGCGACCTGGGCCCCAATCGGGGTGAGGATATCGTTGCGCTCATCGCTGTGATGGATGGCGACGGCGTCGGGATTGCGGGAACGGGTCTGGGGGGTGTCTGGGCCCAGCACAACAAGGGACTTGATCCGCTTGTGGCAGGCGATCACCCCCTGCTGGGTTCACCGGGTCGGCCGGAGCGATTGCCGGGCGTGCTGACCCTTGATGAGCCCCGGCAAATCGTGATTGCTGTCTCCCACGACCACCCGGTACCCACGCTGCAGTTCGCGGGCCTCGAACGGCGATGCGGGGTGAACCCGTGAGTGCTGTCGAACGCCTCGATCCGCGTCGCGACATGGCTCTGATCCGCGATCGCATTGCCCATCTACTGGACACCGGCGGCGACCCGGCGCCCACCATGGCGGATCTTGCCTCGCGCAATCCGATCGCCTTGGCGGACTTGGTCGTGGGGCCAAAAGCAATCCGCCACGACCGATGGGCATCGGCTGCGTTGGTGCAGGCAGAGGCGCTCGAGAAGGCGCTTGCCCCGAGCGCCTTGTACCGTCGGTTAATTGAGGTGGTGCCCGATTCGGCCGGTCAGGCGCTTGAGACTGCAGTCCGGCGTCACCCGGGCGCCCAGTGGGTGGTTGCCCTGTCTCGCCGTGTCGAGGGCCAACAAGCCGGTGCGGTCCACCTCGCCGCAACCGCTGCCCATCCATCGTTTGCGCAGAACTGTTGGTCGCATGCCTCCGCCGGTCATCTTCCAGGATTGGTCGATGCGGCGCGCACCACCGGACGCCCCGAGCCCGCAGCGGCCTTGGCGGCCCACGGGCACCTTGTCGCTGCCGGACATGCGGTGGTCGCGACCCTGCATACGGACCCCGATAGTCCCGTTGTCGCGGTTGTTGCTGCGGCGTGGGGTCCCGATCCAGAACCGGTGCTCCGCTGCGCGATTCCCCACCTGCGTTCGACCGAGGTCGCATCCGCTCTGCGCCGTCAGTGTGCTGGCTTTCCGAGCTTGGAACGGTTTCTTGAAATCGTCATCGAGGCTATGGTGCAGAGGTGACCACGCAGACCAACCATTATCGGATCGCCAACGCCTCGTACGGGTTGGCTGCGCACGTCGAAGAAAACCGGCTTGGGGATCGCGACGCCCAGCAGTTGGGTGCGGACATGCACAACGGACAACGAATCGCAGAACCCATGAAGCGAGTAAACGGTACCCTCACCCCCGTGTCGTGGGAGACTGCCATCGCCGAAGTTGGCAGGGCGTTGCGCGCCGTCCGAAGCGCTCAAGGACCGCAGGGAATTGGGGTGTACATCGGAGAGCCAGTCCAGCAGCAGGCCCGTTCGCTGGTGCGTGCGCTCGCGTTTGGTGTGGGCGCTGGGACACCGCATATTTTTTCCGAATCAAACGTGTTCCATGGACCGCAGCTGTGGGCGACTGAGCAGGTAATGGGTCATGCGGCGACCTTGATTTCTGACCTGAGCCGAGCCCACTATGTGCTGCTGTTGAGCGGAGAGCAGGTCGACCTCGGGTGGGGAGCTTGCGGTCCCGGAGTGGGTCACGAGGCGTGGCTGCAGCACTCGCGCAAGACGAAAAAGGCCAAGGTGTATGTCGCCGATCCTCGACGCACGACACTCGCCGATTCGATGGATGGCCACATTGCGATTCGGCCCGGAAGCGAGTCCTACCTCATGCTGGGCATGCTGACGGCTGTGGTGCAACGAGGATGGACCGATGAGCAGTTCATTCGAGACTACACCGATGACTTCGAGCGACTTCAGGCCCTCGTGGCGGACTGGACCGTCGATGAGTTTGCCCAGCGCTGTGGGATAGAGGCCGCCGAGTTGAGCGGAGTTGCCTTGCGGTTTTCCCGGTCGCCCATGTCGGTGGTGCACCCTGCCCGCCAGAGCTTTCAGAATCGAGAGGGGGCGCTGGGTGCGTGGGCGTGGCTTGTTCTTCATGCCGTGACGGCCAACATTTTGCGTCCCGGTGGGCTTTTTGAGGTTGAGGGGGTTGTGGACCTGTTCCCGCTCCTCACCCAGCTGGAGTCGACCAAGGCGCCCCGAACGGCGGCCACAGCGTATCCGCTTGTGCTGATGCAAGCGCCGGCCTCGCTGCTTCGTCCCGAGATTGTCTCGGGCCCCGTCCGTGCGGTGATCTCGGTGTGCGGCAACCCCGTTGGCCGCCTACCCGATCCCGCGGCCAACCGTACAGCGCTCGACCAACTCGATTTGCTCATCTGCATTGGTCACCGAGAGGATGAAACAGCTCAACTCGCAGACTGGGTGCTTCCAGCGCTGCATCCTTGGGAAGAGCCGGCTCTGGCACTGCACGAGGGGGACTCGAACGCGGAGGGACAGACTGCATGGCAGGCCCCCGTGAATCCCCCCGCGCCGCTTGCACGGCCTGTTGAACAGATTCTGGCAGAGGTGTACGGTGCCCTCCGGCCCGGTCTGCGGAAGAGTGTGTGGGGGTCTCATTGGCGGGTCGCGGCTCAGTATTTAGCTCGGTCCAGCGTAGAGGCTTGGGAAGAACGGTTCATGATGGACTGGATTTCGCGGCCATCGGATGAGTGGATCATGGTCGTTGAGGACGCCTGCCATTGGTTCAGCCCAGCGGATACCGATGGGGAGGGCGAGCGGCAGCTTTATCTCGGGACGGGTGACCGTTCGTTGTGGCGGCCTACGACGGAAACCGAGCGCATCGTTCTGGTGGGTCCGGCCATCGAAGCGCTGCTTTCGGTGTTCCGCATGGAGGACGTTCCGGAGCGAGTGGTTCGTACGGGGCAATTGCGAGAGCGCTTCATTACGGCACGCCCCTCCGGTCCCGACGCCACACTGGAGGCTCGAGTTCATTCGTCGATGGGCTTCGAGGAAGGCTCGAGAGTCACCATTGAAACCGATGCAGGTCGCTGCACCGCCACCGTTGTGCTGGATGATCGCCTTCGCGAGGACGTGATTGACCTGCCGCTTTTTGAAGGATCGCCGAGCTTAGGTTTGGTGCGCGAGTCGCGCTCAAAGGGGCTTCCGGGTGTGGTCGAAATGGATGGGGTCGCCGTCCGTATTTCGAACCTTTAAGGTATTGTATGGCGAATCCTAAGAGTGTTGTTAAGGCGAGACGATGTTGAAACAGACCCCCTTTGTTTTTTCGATGATGATGGTGCCCCTGTTGGTGGCCTGCCCCGACCCACCCCCACAGATCGCTGGGTCGGGAGGTGCCGGTCAAGATAACCAAGCCAATCAACCCAATCGCGGCGGTCCCGAGGGCGACCCTGACTCAATGGATTTGTCGCCCGGCGGCACGGTGCTGTTGGACATATCCAAAGTGGTTCCTCAGTCGACGCAGGAAGAACTGAAGGCCAGCGGTCAAGCCCTCGTGAACATTTCGGGAACCATCACTGGGCTCTGCGAGGGCGGTTCGCTGCGAATTGATGTGATTGAGGTCGGCGTTGAGCATACCGATCAAGGACCGATGATCGGCCCAGTCGCCTCGATCAACCCCGAAGCGGCAGGCCCCTATTCGATGGTTGTACCCAGCGGAAAGAACATCCAAGTGGCGGCCTTGTGCGACATCGACAATGACGGCAAGATTGTGCAGGACACCGACAAGTTGGCTCCCGGCGTGGCGCTGGGTGTTGTCGACGCGGACCAA
>Ga0160422_10001645_pt1 | contig 13943 bp, 16 predicted proteins | sample Fk160mmetaG_FD_108192 | JGI IMG/M metagenome (GOLD analysis project Ga0160422, IMG submission 108192) | Marine microbial communities from the Central Pacific Ocean - Fk160115 60m metaG | ecosystem: Environmental > Aquatic > Marine > Oceanic > Photic zone | place: The Central Pacific Ocean...
CGATGCGGCAGTTAATTGGGTGTCTATTGATGACGATATTAAATTCAAATGCAATATCGAGAAACTACCTACGTGGAGATCCCAAACTCAATCGGGATACTTACGTTTGGTGTGGGAGTTCAAGAACCCTATCCCCATAGAACCTGAGCTGTTTGACACATTCATGTCAAACATGCTGCACTCTTTACAACTCAACAAATTATTCGCTGGTTTCGATAGCTCATCACTTCGGGCCAATCAGTATTTTGAGTTGGGGGAGGATTGGGTTAGGACTGCTGACCCTATCGAGGATAGTATTGTTCAAGCAGCTCTGGCCAAGTCAGTAGCTGACAAACCTCCCCAGTCTGCTGATACCTCGATTCCTATCAACATCGTAGCCGAAGAAATTGAATCCCGATTCCCGAACCGTTGGGTCGGGGACTTTGAGATCGGATCTCGTGGGCCACTATTTTGGATTGATGACGGAATCAACAGGGACGGGTGTCAGGTGGTAGAGGATGGGATTGTCTGCTACAGCGACCGTGCTGGTAAAGGTTTCATGTCGTGGCGCGACATATTTGGGGCAGGATTTGTAAAGGACTACGAAGAAAAGAAGCTGTCGGGATTACTCGACGAATACTGGTTCAATGGCCGTAGTTTCTTTAAGGTGTTGTATAACAGCGCGGTGTCTATACCACGAGACCAGCTCATTTTAGAGCTACGGCAAGCAGGGTTCACAGCCAAGCCCCGCAAGAACCAACCATTGTCAGAAGTCGAAGCTGCTATATTGACCGTAAGCAATCAGAACAGGATCGACGAGATTGCACCTGTTGTGTTCTCAGGAGATCGAGTGGTGAGCTATAACGGGCACAGAATACTGAACTGTGCGAATATTGATCCTGTTCAACCTGATGCGGACGGGGATAGGTCTAAGTGGCCGTTCTTAAATAAGTGGCTGAATCAACTGTTTGTGGACAGTGGGACAAGCCCTGCTCTGGACTACTTCTATTCTTGGCTGAAGAGATTCTACATGTCCGTGCTGCAAAGAGAGTTTGTTCAAGGTCAGGCTTTGCTATTGGTGGGGCCGACCAACAAAGGCAAGTCTCTCCTGTCGAACAGGGTCATCAGTGGTCTGGTCGGAGGGTATGCGGACGCCTCAGATTACCTGTCAGGTCAGACTCGATTCAACAAAGACCTTGGCCGTGTAGCTGCGTGGGTGATTGACGATACGACATCAGCAGCATCTTTTCAGGATCAACGCAAAGCTACAGAGTTGATCAAGAGGGCGGTGGCTAATCCAAGAGTTGAGTATCAAGCTAAGTATGCAGATGCTATGAGCATTCCATGGACTGGACGAGTCGTGATGTCTCTTAACATGGACATCAATAGCTTGTCTGTGATCCCGTCACTCGATAGCAGCAACAGGGACAAGCTCATGGCGTTGCGAATATCAGACAAGGCCACTAGCGACTTCCCTAGTAATGCTATTCTAGAGAAGACTATTGAGGATGAACTTCCTTTCTTTGCGAAGTTCTTAACAGACTGGGTAATCCCCCACGCCGTTGAAGATGTAGGCCGGTTCGGGGTTCGCTCCTTTATCGACCGAAAGGTAGCCGACGCCGCTTACGACAACTCAAGCCGGAGCACAGTTGCTGAACTGGTGGAGTTCTTTGTTAAGAGGTGCCGAGAGATGAGCGATCAGATGTCACATTGGACGGGGACACTAACGGAGTTCCAAGTCGCCCTACACGATTTCAACAATGGGAGAAACGTAGGGATGTCCAACAACCTTGAATTTGTTCGGCGTGGTATGTCTACACTAGAGGAATCTAGCAAGAACAATGATCATGTTCGCCCCGTTGTATCAAAGGGAAGAGGAGGTGGGAAGATCTGGGAGATCAACCTTTCTTCCGCTTACGATATTGATGTGATGACTCAAAAGAGTCAGGACGCCGTAGCTGTTTGATTGCAAGATGAAATCCGTTGCTTAGATACTTAAACCCTTCGCTATCACAGTCTCCTTTTTCTTTATAGTTTTTTGGTCGTGTTACATGATAAGCACTCGCCCATCCAAGTAACCAAACCCGAGTTAGATCCTTATGGACTCGTGTGAAAAAATACACGTCGGCTTTTAGCTCTTTGTTCTCTGAGTTTACGCTCGCAATATAATGGAGCTGAGGGCGTGTGGTGCAGGTCTTTGACTTTACGTCCACCTTGTTACCCTTAAAAAGGTAGTCGTGCGTGTAGCACTGTTCACCTACATGTTCCGCCTCTTCGATGTATTTTCCAAAAGCTACTTCGCCAAGAAAACCAGTCATACGACCTGCCCCTCTTGTAAACGAATTAGGGGGAATACCCAAAGATTGCGACCGGCGAAAAGCTTCTGCTACATCATCTTTATTAGGATGAAACAGGACAAACCTATTTTTAAGTTGTCTGAATTGGCTCATTTTTTACGCGCTCGCCGCATAGCCGAAGCTCGTGAACGGCGGCGCGAGGGCTTACTAGCTCTTCGTAAAGACCCACCCCTGTATGCTCTTGTTTTTTCTGCAATTCGTTTAGGTTGTTTTACGAACTGCTTTCCTTTTTTAGTCCCTGCACGTTTAGCTCGTGTGGTTGCTGCATACTCAGCAGGGGACAATGCTTCGATTGCTGCTTCGGGCAAATACCTTTCTCCCGTCTCACTAGACTTCTTGCCGCTTTTAGTGCGCCACTTCTGTTTAGTCCAACGCTCTAAAGATTTCTGTGAAGCTGCTTTAGCCATTAGTATTTGCTTCTTTTCTTTAGGATCTTAGCAGCTCTTTTCTCAGAGGGTTTGCTGTGGCTAAAACCTTTTTTCTTCATGGCAAGGTGGTCTTCAAAGGTATTAGCTTTGTATCCTTTGCCAGACTTATCATACATCATATGAGGTTTAAATTTTTTGGGTGATTTCATAATAGTTGTTAGTGATTAGTTTCGATATCCGCCGCCCGCTTTTTTATAGCGCGATGCGAGCAACTGAGCTTTTCTGGCTGACCATTGTCCCGGCCTCCCGCCTTTGGAACCGGCCTTAATGCGCTGGAACATACGCTTCCGCATAGCAGGCTTGGTATAGTTACCCGCTTCGTTTACACGAGATTTAGATTTTTTCTTAGGCATTATACTTTAAATCGTTTGCAGAATCTCTCCCATGCTGGAAAGAACAGCTCTTCAATACATACTACCAGACTTTCCTCCTCGAAGGAATCCAATCTATCGAGGCCGCTAAAGGCGAGGGAAGCATGGAGCATTTCGTGTCGAATTGTTGATTTTACGTCTGCGGGTTTGAGGGACGAATCGATTACTATCGTCTTACGTTCGTGGGAGTAGTAACCATAATATCCATTTGAACGATTATTCTCATCGCTTAAATCTTCTTTAATAATTTTAACCGGAACTCCGGCTATGTGGATTGATTTGGGGAGAGTCATCCATCTGCAAATTTGTTTAAGGCCCTAGCGTAAACCCCAGCTAGTTTTCCTCGATTGTTGTTGATCATCATCCACTCTTCACAATTACTTCCAAAGAACGGTTCCGCAATGACCGCTATAGGTCGAACTTTGCGGAGAAAATATGAACCACGTTGCTTTGCGGCTCTAGGCTTCGCCCCTCTGGACTTCATATCAGGATATGCCTGCTGCATCTCTTCTTTCAGGGCGTAAGCCAACTTGCTGCCCCCTTTACTCGCATGCCAGTAGAGCCATTCGTGCCCCTCGGCTTGTGGAGTAGCCGAGTTGAAATGCAACTCAACTACCGCATCCACCTCATCGGCGATAAGTTTCTGAGCCAAATAATCAATAGCGCCGACATAGGTGGGGTCTTTATAGTCGTCGTAGATCACATAGTCCATAGTAAGGTTGGGCGCTATCCTGCGAACTAGATCGGAGTTAAACATAAACTCAGATATACTGTAGCCTGACTCCCGAGTCGTCATAGCTCCTTCATCTCCTTGCCGAGAATGCCCTACTGCCAAACCAATTTTCATTTTTTAAGTAGTCGATATAAGGATGCAACACCTACTGCAATGCCAACGATGAGAGATCCAACGCGCAGCCAATACTCAAATTGTTCCTGCATACTTGTAATCAACCCGATGACCGGAGCGGCCATCCCTACCAGAGAATCAAATAAACGTGTGTTAAAGATCATTCGCCTATGGTGCTAAGGGGGTCACGGTTGTAGAGCTTGTTCATTATCTGGTCTACCTCTTGCTCTAGCTCACCAATTTTTAAGTTTTGCCTAACGTCATCCGGCAACGAACCACTCCCCCATTTCCCAGCGGGCCAGTCCCGAACAAAGATCGCGTGCTTTTCAACATCCTTGGCGATCATTTGGATCTGGAAGTCGTTGTGTTGGACTTCACTTTGAAGATTACTAGCCCACCATACGATGGCCGCCGCTTGAACAGCTAGGCCAACCCCCAGTGAAACTAGAAACTTCGTGTCCATTATTTACCAATAATCATTGCACGACGATATGAATAATCACTGTGAAATCTGTGCGCGTCGCGTCCTACAAGAACCCCCTCTTTGAATTGATAAGACCTACCTTTAATGAGTGTTATCGTCGGGGGATCGTATAACGCGCTTGCGTTCGCGCTCGATGCGTTTGGCGACGCGCTCGATGAGCAGCTTGCTATGAGCATCGCCAATGGCAGCGAGGCCATCAAGCCTATCTTCGAGAGCGTCGAGATGTCTGTCTCTTCGCAGTCGCACATGTTCGACATAAGCCTGAAGGGCAGCGGTTAGTAATTTAAAGAAATGGCTCACTTACTCTTTGCCTTGCCCACATTTAGGGCGAGCCACGAAATAACAGACGAAGCGCGGGATACCCACTTATTGTCGCTTTCGTTCGGAGTCAATGTAGCGACAAGAGAAGCTACGGCGATTACACTTGCTGCAATTTGTAACAGGGTGTCTACGTGTTCTGTAATGTATTCGATCATATAATTAGGGGTTACATCATGTTGCTGGTGTATGCTCCCACACCAGAGGGGTCAAAACGGACGGCAGGCTTGGCAGCACCGCGATGGGCGTCGAGTTGTTCGTCAAGGATATTACGGCAAACACTCCAATGGTAGTTAGCTCTCTCAAGGTCAGCGTTCTCCTCAGCAATATTCCCGAGCATAGCATGCTTGATGGCATTAAGACTCGACATATGGACAATATCCGTAGGAGTAAGAAGTTGTTTAAACTTTCGCTTTAGTAAAAGTCGAATCGACATTGTTGTGCTTTTCCGATTGTCGATACGGTAACGACGGTAGCGAGTTATGCGATTCGCCTGTTGGATACCATCAGCCGCAACAAGTGTTTCAGACGACCCTGTTTCTTCCCAAATCAATTTAACCGGAGCTGTGAGTTCTGTGTCCCCCATCCTAATTTCACTGATGCTGGTAATGCTCGTCGTGTTGGTTGTAAGGCTGGCCTGTCCACCACAAGTAAACTGACCCCCCATAGATACTGTATGATCTGCGGTTGGTGAGGAAGTGCCCGTCCCATCAGAAAAAGTTACATGCACTTTTCCTGATGCGGGGAGCGTTGTGGCTGGGCTTATGGGTTGTAATTTTAAAGAATATGTTTTTCCATCCACAGGCTCCTCGACAGTGGGTGAGTAGCCGTCGTCCACAATACCGAAAGTAGCCAGCGTGTTCTCACCAGCACGGTCGTTTCGGCCCACGATGTTGTAATCATGGAACTGAGCCCTAATTTCTTGTGGGTAAGAATAATCTACACTGTCGCCAGTTGTGTCGAGCAAAGCCGCAATTACAGATTCTGCGTGGTCGGGGATCGTGAATGTCCCACTAGAAGTAGATACAACGTGCTCAAACAAAAGATCCCGCCACATCCCCATGTTGTAAAGGCGGGGTAGAGCGAGATTCAGTTCTTTTCTAAACTGTGGTTCACCTTCAGCGCCTTGTGCCGCAGGCGATCCGCACACAGATTGAAGGGCGTCAGTTACCCCTTGGACAGTCAACGTGGCCATACCTCACGCTACCAGAATAGGGGTTAAAGGTCAAGATTAGGCAAAAAACCCTGACTATGATATTAAGACTCTATTAAGACTCTATCCATAACAGTAGGGGACCAGACCACATCACTGGTGACATTTTGTGTAATTTTATTGTCCATAGATACTGACCCTAGTTTTACATGATATGTCCCTTCAGTAGACCCATCTTGTTCTGCTTCATCCCGCCTACCAGTAGTAGAAGTCCCCATGTCAACGGATGAAATTGCAAATGGATCTGGTTCTCCTATCTGAACCCAACAATTAGTAACTTCATTGAATTTCCCTTTCTCAAGGTCCACTTCCCAAACTAAGTAAACATCTCCATATGAGCTTAATTGATGGTAAGGATCTTCATTATTTTCCCCATGAACAAATGCCTTCATGGGCTTGCCATCTTTAGTGTCCACATTAGGGACTTGCTGCGTAATATTACCTATTTCTTCTTGGGCCGCCCCACTGCAATAGGTGATGGCATTAAGGCCACCGGACACTGTGACGTTGTGGCTGAGAACACCGCTTGAACTTCCTGAAGCGTCACTACTGGTTCCTTGATTACTGCTGTCGAGTGTCGTAACTCCTGAGTGTTTCAATACTCCTGCGGAGTCGGCCCCCAAAGATGACCCGTCAGTATTAACAGCGTTTGAGTGCCCAAGGACTCCGGTTGGTGCAGAGGATGACCCGTCAGAAACATTTTTAACACCTGAGTGTGAAAGTGTTTCTGCCCCCGCAGAGCCTGTTGTTTCAGGAGTAGCCGCCCCTGTAGTTACAGACCCATCCATAGAACCAGTAGACCCACTCCCCGAACCAGACCCACAAGATCCGCAACTGTGGGTGTGATCCGTTATATTGTGGATGTGGGCATGTGTATGTTGATGATTACTTGTTGTATGTGAAGAGTGAGAGTGGTCCGTGTGGTTTGAGTGAGAGTGATCAGCGTGGGGCGCGTGGGAGTGGTTCGCATGATCGTCCACCGTGACACTGACGCCGGAAGCGGTGCTGGTTTCAAACTGTAAGGTGATAACATCTACGCGCCAATGAAGTTCACCATACGCAACCTTCGCGCCCCCGTCCCCGTGCATCAAAGCAAATGCGTGAGGACGATGAAGCAGTTCCCCCGCTGCCCTTTCGTAGCTAGTTGCTGACCCTTCAGATGATCCTATCTGAGATCCCTCTGGAAACTCTGGATCAGGGATAGGGCCTAACTCAATAGGGGTCATGTATTAAGAAGGGTGGTGGACTTTGACTACCTCAAGTAAATAGCCGCCTCTAAATGGTTGCTGGGTAGCAGACCCATCAAAAGGGTCACTAAGGTTTCCCCAATCAGTCGGACTAGAAGCCTCACACCAAGGTTTAGGGAAAGCATATTCTCCCAATTTATGCACAGGATCGTTTGTGCCTATAAAATCAGTAAGGGTGATTGCTTCTGTAAGAACATTAGATACTCGCACGCTAAACTGAACCCCACTATACGAAGCACTAGATGTTTTAAATATGACTGGCTCAGGGGGAGTAAGAGGCTCTTTGCTCCACACTTGCAACACAGTCATCTTGGTGGCCCCGCTAAAGCCATCCTTACCTTCTTTATTTCGGACAGTTACCGTAGTGTTGCTACTGCCGTCTTTTTTATTAGCAGTGGTGAAAATCAAATCCCCAACAACAGCGGGCCATGTGAAGTTACGGTAGGTAGTATATTCGCGGATCTTCTTACCACCAGAGCCGTAAGTAGTGTGGGCCTCTGCATCTTGTGGGATTACATCTTGCAGAGTTACTTTCCACCAATCATGGCTTAATTGCTCTGCCTCGTGGTTAATGCCTGATGCGTCTAGTCCCCATACAGATTCATTTTCCCAAGCCGCAGTGCCTGCTGTTTCTTCTCCGGCTGTGTCGGTCCCTCCCCCGTGGGGTGCATTGTATTTCTCTCCTCTATAAATTAATTTCTCTACAGTTCGTAGAACTCCATCAGTAGCAGGGTCTAATTTTTGAGAAGAAATATCTACTCTTCTAAAATACGTCCGTTGTTCAACAACAAACAAACCATCAAGCTCTTGGTCGCCTATTCTTCGTAACTGACGAGTGTAAAGGATATAGTCGATAGAAGTATCAGTTTCATCGGGGGTGCCGCTGTTATCATATATGATAGCATTCTCTGCGGTAAATTGACTGGTGGGGTCAGGCATTACGTCCCCAGCTTCGTGACTGGTGTCTACGTCAGAAAATGAAGAGCGTAGAGTAACGTAAGTTCTTACTACCGTGTCGTATTTATTTCCCCCAATATCAGCTTGGCTGAACTCAAAGTTGTAATCGTCCTGCGAGGCTCTATCGGCTGCGTAGTAATACTCATACATCAGGCCATTCGCATCGGCCTGCTTGACGAAGCACAACTTATGGTTGGGGAAATTAACCGTGTCAGGATGCGCAGTCCCGTAGGCGGGCGGTGTCTTGCCCACTTTTTGCGCATCAACCGTCTCAAAAAACAGAAGGTCGGCTACCTTCGGCGAGACGAAAGAGAGGACCGATTGCCGCTGCGGGCTGGGTTGGTTCCTAGATACAGGCACCTGTCGAGTATATTCAAACAGGGCTGGATTTCAAGTGGTTAAGCGTGGTGCTTAACCCTATGAATCCTCCCCTTCAGGGGCTTCAACCGCTTCGAGCTGTGGTTCTTCGACCGCGATTTTAGCGGAGAGCCATGGTTCAGGTTACGGGGTGTCTACCTGAGAAGTCCAGTCGGGTCCTGCAAGCTCCGCTAGAATCTCTGCGTGGGTGTAGGTGTCCATGCCTTCAAAAGGCTCTGGTGTCTCGTTATCCCACTTGAGTATGGTCTTGGTGCCGTCCACCGATAGGCGGAGAGTAGCCTTGGAGTTTTCAATTGCATTGTCGATATAGATATTACCGACTACTGCCTGCTCCATCGTCTCTTCTCCGGTCTCTTCGTCGATGACAACCTGCTCTCCAGTTATGTCTCCGGCGTCAATGTCTGCGAGGGTCATTATAACCCATTTTCTATTTTCGTAACTCATGGTTAATAAGGGGTATCTAGTTGTATGTCTGATGCTGAGTCCATGTTGGTCATTACTGCTGCGCCTCCGACCTTCGTAAGGCTCAGTTTAGAAAACTCGACGAACTTACTCGCGCTGACATTGACAGCTTCAAGCCGTGTCGCAGCGTTCCCGCTGTATGCAAAGTAGAAGGTTTTTGAGCCGCTTCCTGATGCAAGAGACGTAGCAGATGTGCCGTCGTGGTAGCTCGGCGCAGCATCACTGTCGTCTGTCTGGAAATCAAAACTTAGTTTGTAAACGCATCCGGTTTCCATGTTTTCTGTGAGCGCGTGGGTGCCGCTGCCAGCCGTTAAAAATATTCTGCCTCCTTGATTCCATCCTCCTGTGGATGGATTCGTGAATCTTGCAGCGGTTCCGTTTGGATATGTTTTAACAGGGTCACTAAAGACATACCATCGACTGTCAATGTATAGGTCAGAGTCTGCTTTCATCAGCTCTAGACCGCTGTATTGCCCACGGATACGATTGAGAGAAATATTACTGATGCTCCCTGAAAAAGAAGAGTTCACAATGAAGAACAACGTATTGTTAGCTCCTGACTCAGTAACCGTGTGAACAACCTCATAGGTTCCAGTAGTTACGTTAGAAAGCGATAGGGAATTGTTGCCGTCACCAACTCGTCCGAAGAAATTACCAGTGCCATCGTTTTCAATGTCTACCGTTAAGCGGAACGTCTGTCCTACGGGGAGGGTAAACAAATATTGAGCAGTGGCTTGCTCTCCTCCTGTGCCCGCATAAGACAACGTAGTGCCATCCCAAGTCATGTTATTGAGAGACGCCCAGTCCGATGCGGCTGCATTAGTCGGGAACATCTCGTCTCCCTCAAACTCCAATCCCTGAAAGATAACATCGTTAGTGCCGTCAGCAGCAGGACTTGTCGCATCCCCCATGCGCCACCAGTGAAGCGCCTTGTCACTCAGGTCGTATGCTCCGTGGTTGCTAGAGATGTCTATCGGGCGGCCTCTGTTATAAAGAGCACGAATAGCTTCGTCGTCGAGTTCCTCATGGATGGAGAATTCGTCGATGCTTCCTTCAAAGTAAACATCACTGGCTCGACCTATACGAAGTCCTGAAGTGTAAGCGTTTGGTGAACCACTAGATACTGTAGAATTTACTGTTTGCTCCTCCGCGTCAATAAACAGACGCGCCTTTGTAATGTCTGCGTCAATAAGAACTACATAGTGATGCCAAAGTCCGTCATCTTGTTTTGCGTTCTCTTGAAAGTCGCGATAAGCAGTATTACCAAGGTAAATGAATGGGCGGTTGCCGGACAGATTTAAATGAAAGGCTCCTACGTTGGACGCTCCATGGTCAAACACGGGATTGTGCCCAGTGTCACTAGACTTGAGCCAGAAGCTGTAATAGCGCGTAGCTAAAGTGTCGTCTACTTGCGTCACCAAGTGGTCATCTGTCGTAAAGTTGATGCTCTTGGTGTTTGCCACCGCAGGCAGCGCATAGATTTGCTTGGGGGAATTTGTTTGGATTGTGGCTCCCGATATGGTGCCGGTGTGTCCGTTCAGCTTCTTAACCGAGAAGTTATCAATGTGCATGCTGCCCGAAGGATTAACGCCAACGAGCGTGTTAGCAGAACCTGCCAAAACTATTTCTGTGTAGGTGCCATTGGCGCTCCGCGCCGTGCCGTTGGTTCCGTTAAGGTATGCCTTTACGGTTCCTGACGAAAAATTTTCAATAGTAAATGTAACCTCATACGCCTCGCCGTCATCTAGGTCTATGTTTTGATAAGAAAGACCGCTGGAACCAGTTAGAACCAGCTTGCCTCCCGTGATTGCTGCGTTGGAGTCGGCGGTCCACCCAGAAGCACTTGAGAAATCTCCGTTGGTTATTAGCTCACTCCCCAGCCCCGGATTCGTTTGGTCAAAGAGCAGGTTATTCGTCCCGTCTGCCGCAGGGTTCGTGGCGTCCCCCATCTTGTAATACGCTTGGAGATTGTCCCTGTAAATGTCGTAGGCCCCAGTATTTGTGATTACAGGCGTGGGCTCCCCTGCGTTGTAGAGGGCCTTCACGGCGTCTCCATCTAATACGGTGTCCCAGATGGCAAATTCATCAACGTCTACATTCGCATAAAGATTATTAGCGGGTTGCGCTCCTATCGTGGTGGTAACAGTGCTTGAAGCCCCGTTATCAAACGTGTTGCTTGTAGTAGCTACAGATACCCCGTCAATGTAAAGCACTTGCGCGGACGACGTAGTAGTAAAGACAGCGTGATGCCAAAGATCATCATCAACAGCACCAGAAGAGGTAGTAGAAAGGATTGAGCTACTGTCTTTATAACCAGCCGTGAAAGTCCCATCGGTATTAACGATGAAGCGAAGGTTCGTAGCGTTGCCGTCTCTTGAATTAAAAAAGATTCTTTCAGCGCCACTGCTGGTGTCCCCGATTTTAAACCACATGGAGACCGTGACATTCGTGCCAGTGATAAGTTGGTCGCTTGGGCCTAAATCCAGAACATCGTCCGTCCCATCAAAAGACAGGCTCTTCAAGCTCGCTGCGCTGGGAAGATTCTTGCACTGCTTGGGGACGCTTTCGGTGACCTCTTTGACGCTCACGTTGTCAAAGTATCCATCAGTGCCCGCGTTTCCTGAGTTTTGCAGGGTGACGTGGAGCGTTGTGTTCGTTGCGGTAAATGTAACGTCTTGCGTTGAATCAGATGTTACGTCTCCAGAGTTGTAATATTGAATGCCTTGCAGGGAGTTTCCGAGCTTAAATTGCAAGTCGGCGGCAGTGCCTAATGAAAACAAAAGGTCTGCCGTTGCTCGATACGTTCTGCCGGTGACAACAGCTATTTGTTGGGTAGCAGAGCCGTGGTTTGAACCGCCGGGGTTGGACACTTTTAACTTACCATTAACAGATGTAATCGTTGCGCTGTCTCTTGCTGTCCAGTTTGTTGTGCTAGACTCAAACCCTCCATTAGCCACTAACTCAGTCCCCCCGTCCTCTTGAATCGCTGCGCCACTGATGGTGCCCACGTTCTGGACCTCGCGAATAGTCAGATTGGTCAGCTCAACAAACTTGTCCGCATCCAAGCCGCCAAAGCGGATAAATCCGGTTCCGGTCATGGTCAAAAAGACCGTCTTGCTCCCGCTACCCGCTGTGGTGTTGGTAAAAGCAGAGCCATTGTATAGCTGGGCGAAGAGATCGGAATCGTCCGTGTTTAAGTCAAAGGAAATTTTGAGGGTTGTTCCCGCTGCTGGAGTGCTTTGCAAAATGCTTGTGTTGAAATCTGCTGCCGCACCCTGATCGCTGCCGCCAGAGGTTGGGCGATCTACGCGCACTGTGGTCGTGTTCGGGAATGTTACATCATTTCCAGAGTATCCGCTCCAACTTCCCGTGCCAAACGGGTCAGTCTTTACCAGCTCTGAACCCAGACCACCATTCGGTCCTTGGTCAAACATCAGGTTCTCGTCCCCATCGCTCTTACCGTCCAGCTTGCCTTCCCCCATGCGATACCAGTGGGCAAGGTTTGGGTTAGTTCTTATTTTAGTCGGGCGTCCGTTATTATATAGGGCGTCAACTTCTCGTGCGGTAAGTGCGGAGCTAAAGACACTCACTTCATCAATGCTACCTTGGCTAAATGCCCCGTGCCCTTCGTCTTTTCCGATTCTAAATATTGCGCTTTGTGAATGCGCCGCTGCGGGAATCGTAGAATTAAAAGTAAGTGTTTGCTCAACCCCGTCTAGGTATCCTTTAAGCCGATTGGCGTTACCACTCGCAGAGCCATCAAACACCATCACAAGGTGAACCCAGTCAGTGCTTGCTAACGAAAATGCTCCATAATTCGCGCCCGCGGTAGCCACACTAAAGTAGACGTTAGAGTCGGTATTATAAAGTATTGAGGTTCGGACGTTTGAACTATTGTCGTAGGAAATACCAACCCTGTGCCCTGCGTCTGCTTTTTTAAACCAACCCGACAGGGTAAACGCTGACGCTCCGGCGAGTGTAGTAACCCCGCTCGCTGTGATTTCGTCGTCCGTCCCATCAAACTTGGTGGAAAAACGAGTTACGAATTTCCGAAAGCGTTTTGCTTTCTGGCTATTTCCCAATCCTAAATGCATTACGCAGCTTTGTAAGCTAGGACTTTGCCGCTAGAAAGTTGGAATCCGGTGATCTGGCCGAAGATAGAAGAACCTTCTGGGAAGACTACAGAACCTGACGCTACGGTGTCGCCGTCTAGTTCAGGCCATGTCAGTGAGGTGAACACTGTGTCTTCTAAGAAGAAAATAGAACAGAATTCACCCGTTACAGCAGTAGTCCCAGATTCAAAAGTTGCTCCGGCCTGCCCGAAGGATTGTTTTTCGATGTTGTTGGTTGCCATGATTGTTGGTTGTTAAATTATGCTTCAGTGAGGGTGTAGCGGTAGTCAACGATTGCTCTTAAAGTAACGACTGTGCTCGCACTATAGCTACTGGTTAGGTCTTTTTTAGTTGTGCCATCTAACTCAAACACAGTTCCAGTAGTGGCCCCATCAGCAGTTGTTTTTACAATAAATGAAGTCCCAGTAGTGGGGTCGTCTTGATCGGGGTTAGCAGATGCCTCCATTAGAAAAGTCCCTGCTGGTGTAATAGAAGAATCAAATGTTATTACGCCCGCTGATGTTACTGAGGCGACACCATGACTATTTAAATTGAACGCGGCTGTTTTTACAAAAACAACTCCTTCAGTCCCAACTGATATTAAGTTTGCAGTAGCAGGAGGAATTTTTATGTCATAGTTGTTATCACCATCTAAGGCGACCAACAAATGCCCCGTTGTGTTGATGTTCTTTATGAGCAGGAGACCTTCATGGGCAGTGCTCACATCACCCGCATCTAGAGCAGCCGCAGTTGCAGTTGCTCTGCTGCCCCCTGCCGAATAATTACTGCG
>Ga0160422_10001646_pt1 | contig 13938 bp, 10 predicted proteins | sample Fk160mmetaG_FD_108192 | JGI IMG/M metagenome (GOLD analysis project Ga0160422, IMG submission 108192) | Marine microbial communities from the Central Pacific Ocean - Fk160115 60m metaG | ecosystem: Environmental > Aquatic > Marine > Oceanic > Photic zone | place: The Central Pacific Ocean...
ATCCAAATCACTTGCGGAAAGGCGGGCAAGTGCGGACCGACTTATGGGGCAGCCCCGATTGACCTGGTGGCAACGCTTGAAGAAGCGGGCGTCCTCGATGTGGAGGAGTGTAAAGAGAGGGGCATCTTCAATGTGGGGAAAGGCGAAAAAGAGATTCTCTTCAATGTGGGGAAGGGCGAAGAGATGAAATTCGTGAGAATTCGGGCTGCAGCCATTTAGGGAAACCTTTTGCTTCAGCGGAACGCACTACTCCAGTTGTTTCTCCTGTGTGAGCCGTCGCAAAATGGCGCGTCTTGGCTGAACCCGCACCGACATAGGTAAACGGTTGATGCTTCCTTGATGACGTTCCCGTCGGGGTCTTGCACGACCACCCCTCCGGTAACTTGGTTGGGACCGTCCTTTAGTGGCGTGACGACTGCGCGCTTATCGCTCATGACGTGAGTATTTCAGTGTCGTGTCGATGGCGCTTGCTAGAGCAGGCCGTCCTTGGTCAGTTTCGTGAATGCCCAGTAGCCGGGGACGGTGGGTGCCCAGAAAGTGATCAGTCGGTAGAGAAGGACAGCGGAGACGGCGGTGCCGGCGTCTAGCCCTGCTGCCGTGAGACCAGCCGCGAGGGCTGCTTCCACAGCGCCGAGACCACCGGGGGTGGGAGCGGCCTGCCCGATGGTGGCACCAGCGAGGTAGACGACCGCCACGAGCGCGATGTTGAGTGATCCGCCGAACGCGGCGATGCAGGCGAACAAGACGGCGATGTAGGCAAGGTTCAGCAGGAGAATTCCCCCAATTCCCTCGAGTAGCTTGAGGGGGCGTTGGGCGACGGTTACCAGTCGCGGGATTACCTCGGAAAGCAGAGGGCGAATCCTTCGGGTGATCTCTTTGCGGACCCGCGGAACAGCGAGTAGTCCCAAAGCGAGAACGGCGAGACCGGAGACGATGATCACGGCGGCCCGAGGCGGGTCAAACGTGAAGTCGGTTGCGGTGCCTGCCGCGACACCGAAGCCCAAGAGAAGAAGTATGTGTATGACGAAAGTCACGACGCCGGAGACGCCGACCGACGCTGCGGCAAGGGCCGGATGCAGTCCGGACTTTTGTAGGTAACGCACGTTGATCGCGATGGACCCCAACGTCGGCGGGGAGACCAGCGTCGCGAAATCTCCCGCTATCTGTGCCATCAGCGTGCGCGTCAAGCGCAGCTTCTCCGGGACGAATCCCGTCAACGACCAGGCTGAACCGAAATATGTGATCAAGCTGAAGAGAGCGGCCGCGGCGATCCAACGCCAATCGGCATTCCGGATGAGTCCGACCAGATCCACCTGAGCCAGTTGGGACAGCAGGACGTACCCGGCGATTGTCCCGGCCACCACCATGATGAGTGTCTTGGGTTTGATCCGCTCGAATTGGATCGTTTCTTCGTCTGCTCCTGGTCGTATCTCTACCAAGCGATCGCGCAGCGAGACGATGAGCCCCTTGTGCTTGCGCAGTTCCTTTCGTGTGCGTCGAGATAGGGCGACCGGTTGCAAGGCGGGTAGTGCTCGTCCGATGCCGTCTACTCCCAAAATCTCCACACCCGTGCTGACAGCACGGTCGACGTCGGTGAGCATCGCGAGAGTGCACAGCAACTCGGCGACGTCGATGCGCATGGCAACGTCACTAGAGGCAACACTGCCGGAGTCCTGGCCGATAACTCGTACGGTGCCGTCGGGGGAGCGCACCAGCTGATCGTCGTTCAGCGATCGATGCGTGATCTGGTGTTGGTGCATGGTTTTCACGGCTCGCCATGCGCCCCGGAGGTCATCGTCGGTGAGGTCGCTGCTCTGAGCGAAGGGTGTGCCGTCGATGTGCTCGTAGGCCAGGACGCAGGAGTCGGGGCCCACCTCGGATGCCAGAAGCAAGCGAGGCTCGGGAACGCCGGCGGATTCCCCTGCGTAGGACACCAACGCTGCGTGCTCGAGCGAACGACGCATGTTGAAGGACGAGTTACGGGGCTCCTCTCGCAGGCGAAGCGACGTCCAGATGGCCCGAAGGAGCCCAGCTCCTTCGAGGTCGCGGTCGAGAACCGTCACGTTGAGCGACTGGCCAGACCGTCCCGTGGCGAGGTAGCGGCGACCTCGCGAGGTTGACTCTTGCGCTCGGAGCATCGTGATGGGTAAGCCGCCGCGGTCCAATGCGTCGGCCACTTCCGCGCCACTGGGGCGCGTGGTTTGAATCCCCAGGATGTAACGAACGGCGAGACCGATGGCCCAACCGATCATCAAGGATGCAGCCAAGCCGGCAACAGCAATGGATGCGCTGAGTATGGCGACGATCACCAGTGAGCCCATGACCACGAGGGTGAGCACGTTCCACGGGCGACGACTGATCAACCGCGACGCGGTGATGAACGCGAGGAGACCGCCGAGAATCGGAGATGTTGCCGCGTTCGATGGATCGTTCGATCCGGTGAGTGCGACGAGCAGCCGCGGATCGGCGATCTCGGAGACGAGGATGGACAGCCCCGACAAGGCAACAACGGCGATGAGTAACGCGACGAGCGCGTCGAAGAGTTGACGAACCCGTCTGCGGACGATCAGCGCGATAGCTCCGGCGATGGGGAGGGCGAGCGTGCCAATGCCACCGATGATGTTGATGATCAATACGACCGGGTCGGGGAGAAGTCGTGCGCCTTCCACGAGGTCGTCTTCCAGACCACTTGTTGTCCCGGTGGCGAACCAGCCGAGAGCGACGGCGGCGGCCGCCAGAAGCAGGGCGAGCGCGAATCGTGCGAGATCCAGGGGGCGACGCAGTCGCTTGGGGATGACGCCATCCTCGATGACGATGGTGCCGGACTCGGTCACCCCGTCGGACCCGGGAACGTAGGAACCGGCGTCGGCGAGCGCATCAGCTCGCAAGTCCGCCATCTCGCCAGGTGTCCCGTTATCGGGGGGTGCGCTCGTGCTTCTGGTCGGCAGACCGGCAGAGGGGGTGTCGAGCATCGATTCGGAGCCGGCTGCGCCGCCCGTCCGCGTGTCGTCGCTCACCGACCGATGGTGTCACATCGCGGTGGTATTTATGGGTGGTGCGCACCCGATTGGACCTATCGCCCCTGCCGCGGGCGCACGCCCCCGAGCAGGACGCTCGCCAGCAGGCCGTGGTTGATCACCGTGACGGACCTCTCCTGGTGCTCGCTGGTCCGGGCACGGGCAAGACCACCACCATCGTCGAATCTGTTGTGGGGCGCTTAACCGCTGGGCAGTCTGCAGAGGAAGTCCTGGTGCTGACGTTTGGTCGGCGAGCGGCCGGCGAGGTTCGGGACCGGATCGCAGCGCGCATCGGTGGTGGCTTGCTCCCCACGGTCGCCACCTTCCATTCGTTCGCCTACGGCCTGGTCCGTGCGCACGCCGGCGCTGAGCAGTACGCCGATCCGCCGCGTTTGTTGTCGGGAGCCGAGGAGGATCAACGGATCCGCGAACTGATCATGGGGAGCCTGGAAGACGGCACCATCGCATGGCCGCAGGAACTGCAGGAAGCCATCGCTACGCATGGTTTCGCCGCCGAGGTGCGCACCCTCATCGCACGAATGCGCGAGCGAGACATCACTCCTGCCCGGTTACGGGCCCTGGCCGCGGAGCACGCTCGTCCGGAGTGGAACGCCGTTGCAGATATCGCGGAGCAGGAAGAGGACGTCATGGTCCTCCACAACGTCATGGACTACGCCGAGTTGATGCGCAGAGCCGTGCTCCTGGCCGGCGATGAATCGGTGCGCCGGCAACTACACGAGCGCATCACCGCGATTTACGTCGACGAGTTCCAAGACACCGACCCTCTTCAGGTCGAGTTTTTGCGTCGCCTAGCCGGACCGGGATGCTCGGTGGTGGCTGTCGGTGACCCGGATCAGGCGATATACGCGTTCCGCGGAGCCCAGGTGCAGGGATTCCTCGACTTCCCGGACACGTTTCGACAGCCGGGGGGACAACCCGCGCCGGTGATCGCGCTGCGCACCGTGCGCCGCTACGGATCGGTGATCGCCGACGCGGCCCGGGCTGCCCTGGCACCACGAGCGCTCGGCACCTTGCCGGTCGACGCGCAGCGCGACCATCGCACCCCCGAATTCGTGGACCACGACCCGTTGATGCAGGGGGCTGTTCGTGTTCTGTCGTGCCCCACGCATTCCTCCCGTGACGCACACATCGCCGAACAGATTCGCTCGGCCCACGTGCACGACCGGCTCGGGTGGCAGGACATGGCGGTTCTCGTTCGATCCGTGGAGGATCTCGCGGGCATCGAGCGCGCCTTATCGGTGGCCGGAGTTCCTGCGTCCATCACCGCCGACGAATTGCCTTTGCACGAGGAGCCGGCGGTTGCCGTGCTGCTCACCCTCATCGAAATCGCCGCTCGTCCTCGGATAGCGACTCCGGAACGGATCGAGGATCTATTGCTCGGCCCCATCGGTCGTATGGATGTCTCGGATCTTCGGCGACTGGGCAGGGCGCTGCGCGCCCAGCGTCGCGACGCGGGCGAGCCTGTGCTGCCGGCGCGAGAGCTCGTCGCGGACCTTGTGCTCGGTCGTGATGCCCCTCCTGCTGGCGTCGATTCAGCCTCCGCTGTCGCGGCGAGCGTCGATCGAGTGCGAGACGTTCTCGCTGCTGTGCGTGAGGGTGTGTCTCGCGGGGCATCGATTGGTGAGGTGCTGTGGGTCGCGTGGACCGGTGGCTCGAGCCCGCACGGCTGGCCGGATCGCCTGCGCGCCGCGGCCCTGGGTGGCTCGGCGAGCGCCCATCACGATCTCGACGCCGTCATCGCGCTGTTCGCTTCGGCTGAGCGTCTGAGTGAGCGCTATCGCGGCGTCTATGCGGTCACGACCTTCCTCGACACGTTGCGCGATCAGGCCATCGCGTCGGAGTCGATCACGGAGTCCTCGCACGCTCGGGTGGAGCGGGAGTCGATGGTGCAGATCATGACCGTGCACCGGGCCAAGGGGCTGCAATGGAAACGGGTGTGGATCACAGGACTTGAAGAAGGCCGGTGGCCGAACGTGCAACCGCGCGGATCCTTACTCGGGGTCGAGGAACTCGCCTCGGCGGATCGGGTGGCGCCGGACCTCATGCGCGAGGAGCGCAACTTGCTCTTTGTGGCGATGACCCGTGCCCGGGAGCAAGTGACCCTGCTCCCCGTTGACTCGGCAGACGAGGGAGCGGATCGACCGAGCCGGTTCATCGCCGACGTGATCGGCACGAGTCTGGGCAGTCCGCTCCACATGGACGGGGAGCACTCGCCAGGGATCACTGTCGAGGCTCTGCCGCACCGCGGTGACGTGATCACCAGTTGGAGCCAACTGGTGATCGATTGCCGGCGCGCGTTGATGGATGCCAACGCCTCGGCCGACACGCAACGGCACGCAGCGTCGCTCCTGGCTCGCATCGCCACCCTTCGTGACCGATCGGGCGCGCCGGTGATCCCCGCCGCGGATCCGGCCCATTGGTGGGGTATCAACGATGTCAGTGAAGGGCCCCGTCCACTGCGGGCACCCGATGCGCCCATTGCGCTGTCCGGATCCTCGTTGGATGCGATCCGGCAGTGTTCGATGAAGTGGTTCCTCGACCACGAAGCGCACGCCGATGCTGTTCGCTCGAGCGCGACGGCTTTCGGAAGCATCGTGCACGCGATTGCCGACCACGTCGCGCGTGGAGGGATCCCCGGTGACCTGCGCTCCATGGAGGCATTCGTCGACCAGGTGTGGAGCGAGGTCGACTTCGATGCACCGTGGCGTTCGGTGTCCGAACGAACCGAAGCCCGTCATGCCCTCGAGCGATTCCTGATCTATCACCGGGCGCGCGAGAGAACCTTCATTGACAGCGAGCGTTACATCGTCTCTGACCTTGACGTCCCCACCCCCAGAGGAGCCCCGGAGTCGGTGCACCTGCGGGGCTACCTCGATCGCATCGAAGAAGACGACGATGGTCGACTGGTGGCGATCGACTTCAAGACATCCTCGTCCAGTCCCACGAAGAAGGAGACCGCAGAACACGGACAGTTGGGGGTGTATCAACTGCTGCTGCGCGACGCGTACGAGGCAGCAGACGGCGCCCATCACGACGTGGGTGGTGCTGCTCTTGTTCAGTTGCGTATGGACGCTGGCGCGAAGGATCCAGGCCCGAAACAGCAGATGCAGCTGCCGCTGACCACCGAAGCCACCGATTACTCTCGCGGCCGCAACGAACTGGAAGGGCTGGATGGGCTGGACGAACGGGAAAGCATCACCGGTGTCACGTGGATCGAGCGTGCTTTGGGGCAGGCAGCGGACACCGTTCGACGTGAACGCATTGAGGCGCTTCCTGGCAAACACTGCACCTTCTGTGACTTCGCTGGTCTGTGCCCGGCCAAGACGCCCGAGGTGTCTGTCGTCGATCTGGTGGGGGATGTCAACGACGTGATGGACGTTGGCGGTGACGACGAATGAGTGGCGACAACGTGAGCGGCGACAACGTGAATAGCGCCTCGGCGCATCAAGGCGTGCCCTCGGACATGGACCGAGGCGGGCTCGATGCGGTCCTCGGTTTCCACCTCAGCGACAGTCAATGGGAAGCCGTCAGCGCGCCGCTTGCTCCAGGAGTGATCGTCGCGGGGGCTGGCACCGGAAAGACAACGTCGATGTCGGCGCGCGTTGCTTATCTGAGCGCGATCGGCGCGGTTGATCCCGACCGCGTCCTGGGTCTGACCTTCACGAACAAGGCTGCGTCCGCACTCGTTGCGGCCATCCGGTCACACGTCGCCTCCGTCGGCTTTGCCGAGGCGGAGCCTTCGGTCTTCACCTACAACGCGTTCGCCTCGCGGGTGGTGACGGACTACGGATTGCGCATCGGACACGAGCCGAAAGCCACGTTGTTGACCGACGGTCTTCGCTACCAGCATGCCTACCGGATGGTGTGTTCACTTCATGGCGACGAGGTCAGCGAGGGTCTGGCTCGTATGGGTCGCCGCCCGATGGATGTCACCGATCTCATGCTCCGCCTCGATAGTGAGTTGAGTGAACTCGCCATCGAGCCCCACCGCGTCGTCGAACACGATCGCGCACTCATCGCGCAGCTCGATGTGCTCGGTTCCGGGCGCGGAATAGCGCGGGAGATCGCCGAGAAGGCGCAGGACCGAATGATGCTGGCCGTGCTCATCGAGCGGTGGCGTGAGTACAAGACCACCCACGATCTGTGGGAGTACATCGATCAGGTCCGGCTCGCTCAACGCATCGTCGACCAATTTCCCGACACCATCACAGACATGCGTTCTCGCTTGGACATCGTGTTGTTGGACGAGTACCAAGACACATCCCTCGCGCAACGACATTTGCTTCAGACGTTGTTCGGGGACGGATTTCCCGTCACCGCTGTCGGAGATCCGTGTCAGGCCATCTACTCCTGGCGTGGAGCCAGCGTGGACAACATCGAGTCCTTCCCGCAGCATTTCCCGCGCACCGACCAGCGCCCCGCTTCGCGGTACTCGCTCGCCGAGAACCGACGCTCGGGACCCGCTGTCCTGCATGTGGCAAACGAGATCTCCACCGAGCTGCGCGCCGAACACGCGGGAGCCGATCCGCTCATCCCGCCGGGTGATGCGTCGCCGGCGCGGGTGGACGTCGGATTGTTCGACACCGTCGAGACCGAGGTGGAGTTCCTCGCGACGCGTGTGGGTGAGATGCACGCCGCGGTGGAGAATCGGCGGACGTCGGCCGGTGACTCCGACGAGTCGATCGCGGTCTTGTGCACCACGGGGAAGAACATCCGGCGCGTGGATCGGGCTCTGCGAGCGCGGGGTATTCCTACCCGGGTGACCGGAGCGGCCGCCCTACTGGCGGATCCTGCGGTCGCTGACACGCGGGCGCTGCTCGAAGTGGTGCACGAGCCGACGGCGAACACATGGCTGGTGCGCCTGTTGGCGGGGGCCCGCTGGCGGGTGGGCGCTCGGGACCTTGCGGTGTTGGGCGAGCGCGCGTACGCGCTCGCCGGTGGGCGTGGCCGACGCGACTCCGACTCCATCGATGACGATCTCAACGATGCCGTAGCGGGGAGCGACGCGGTTGATGTGACCGCGCTTGCCGATGCGCTCAGCGATCCCGGGCCGACCGAGCATTACTCGCCGCGCGCCATCGAAGCATTCGTGGAGGTGTCGGACTTGGTGACGCGGTTGCGTGCGCACACCAGCGAGCCGATCAGCGATTTCATCGCCCGCGCTGTTCGTGAACTCGGAGTCGACGTCGAGGCCGCGCTCGCCGACTCGAGTGGAACATCGACCTCGGCGCTTGACGACTTCCACGCTCTGGCTGCGTCCGTGACGGAAATCGATGGCCGCGTCAGCCTGGGAGGGTTTCTCACCTGGCTGCGTGACGCTGAACGGTTCAACGTCACCATTCCCCACACCCGACGCCGGGTCCCGGGAGCGGTCGAGTTGATGACCGTATTCGCCGCCAAGGGGCTGGAGTTCACCCACGTCTTCGTCCCCTTCGTCTCCGAGAAGACTTTCCCCGGGGGTAGGTCCCGCGGCCGCTGGCTCACCAGCCCGGGGGCGGTTCCATGGCCGTTGCGACGCGACGTTCCCCCGCACCTCGCGGTCTTCCCCGACGCTGAGGGGGAATCAATCAGCAAGCAAAGCGACAAGTACGTCGATGATCTTCGCGCTCTAGAGGAGCGCAACAACGAGCGCCTCGCGTACGTCGCACTCACACGTGCCGAGGAGTCACTGACCGTCACCGGGCACTGGTGGGGTGCCGGGCACAGCACACCCCGCGGGCCGCATCGCTTCCTGCAGCAGATCCGAACCGCGGTCGAATCCGCCGATCCGGACCTGTGTCGGGTCGTGATGTGGGCACCGGCGCCGCCCGACGGCGCCGACAACCCGATCACCGGTAGTGGGGGCGTGCCCTGGCCGCAGCCGGTCGTTCCCTCGCTGCGCGCGGAGCTCATGCAGGCTGCGGCGGCGGTGCAGGCCGCGAACACCACCGAACCGATCGCCATGACCGAGTCGCTGTCCCTGAATGAATCCGGTGGCGGTGGCGAAACCGCGGAGGAACAGCGGGTGCGCGTGTGGCATGAGACCTACGAAGCGTTGATGGAGGATCACAGGCTCGATCAGGTCGACGAACACGTCGTTCGGCTCGGTGAGCACGTCGGTGCGACGACGTTCCTGCGCGCACTGCACGATCCGGATGCCGTCGCCCTTGATCTGCTGCGGCCGATGCCGCGTCAACCATCACGGGCTGCCGCGCGGGGTGTCGCATGGCACGCGTGGGTCGAAACCATGTTCGGCCAGCAGTCGCTGATGGCCGTCGATGATCTCCCCGGGGCTGCCGACGAAGACATCGTTTCGGACGAGCAGTTGGAGAAGTTGAAGAAGGCGTTCGCCAACACGCGATACGCAGGGCGCGAGCCGGTAGGCGTCGAGCGCGGCTTCTCGGTGGTCCTGGGCGGCCGCGTTATCAATGGCCGTATCGACGCCGTCTTCGCCGAGGGAGACCGGTTCGAGGTAGTGGATTGGAAAACGGGAGGAACCGCATCGATCGACCCCCGACAGTTGGCCATCTACCGGCTCGCGTGGGCCCAGATCGCGGGAGTCTCCTGGCGAGACGTCGATGCCGCATTCGTGATGGTGGCGACAGGGGATGAGATTCGCCCAGACACCGATGCGGAGGTCGAGTCCCTCCTCGCACTCGACTAACGCTCGTCGGTCTCCGGGATCGCCACCGGATCGATTGGCGCACCACGCGCCGGATGTCCCTGCGTTGCACCCTCGATGATTTCCTCGCCCGCCTCCTCGGTGGGAGTGCGGCGCGTACCCACGAGACCTCGCATCCACTCACGGGCCGGCTCTTCAACCACCTTCCACATCAGCCATGCGATGACGAGGGCACCAACGATCAGCACCACGACCCCAGCGGCATACAACGCGCCCGACTCGATCCCGGCAACGTTCATCCCCGCCCGCCATAACCCCATCCACACCAGGTGGGTCATGTAGAGGGAGTATGAGACGAACCCACCAAGCACCAGGGTGCGGGTCGATAGAGCCCGCGCCACACCCGAGCGAGCAAGAGCCAAGGCCCCGATCCACGCCACCAGCAGCGGCACAAGGGCGAGATGGAAATACGGCGGCAGGGGTTCTGCGTCCGGGTTGACGGCGTTCGCCGGCGGTTGGGCCGCCGGAAGCCACGCGAGGAACACCGCCCCCGCGACGACCAGCGCGGGGAGTATGGCGGACAACCACGCGGCGGGGGTGTGCACGCGTTCGCGCTCCGACAGCCGTTGGAAGATGAGGTACGTGATGGCTCCGGCGGTGAATTCCGTGGCGATGCGGTAGGTCGAACCCCAGCTATTCGTGTAGTAGGGATCGGACGTGCCCAATCCGTAACCCACCAGCGGTGCAAGGACCGCGAACCACGCGATCACCAAGACGAACGTGGGAACTTTCTTGTGCATCCTCCACAAGATCAGCACCAGCACGGGGAACACGAGATAGGCAAGCCACTCCATGGACAACGACCATGCGACGAAATTCCACCCGCGTTCGGGGTTGGGTCCCCACTCTTGAATCAACAGAAGGTTCTTGATGAAGTCGATCGGGTTCCACCAGTCACGATCAATGTCCTCACCTAGAATGCGGGCTTGCGCGAAAACCGCGAAGCCGGCGACAACGAGCATCACCAGGTGCACGGGGTAGATCCGGGCCAGGCGCAGCCACCAAAAGCGCAGCGTGGCACTCCCGCGAATCGATGAACCCATGCGCGTGAGGTAGGTGTGGGTCAGGATGAAACCGGACAGCGCGAAGAACAAGTCCACGCCAAGGCGACCAACCCGCATGACGTCGCCCATGACCGGTATCGACAACAAGCCGAGGACGTTGAACGGCCCTTGCAAGTGGTAGGTGAACACCCAGAACGCGGCGACGAAGCGAATCCCCGTCAACTGGCGGATGAACACGCTCACGTCGACACCCTAGGCTCGCCTTCATCGTTAGTGGGGAGATCTCGTGCGAATGTCGGATCCGCAGTGGTGGCTGCTGGACGATCTCGTGCTCGCCCGCTCCGCCATCGACCGGGCTGCCGAGCGACGCACCGACCAGGCATGGGTAGAGGGCGCCCGTGTTGACCCATCGAGTCGATTCGTCCGCGTGCACCAGGGCACCGCGGCCATCGACGGGGATCGACTCGCTCTCGATGCTTCGGTTCCCGGGCATGTCCCGACGTCGCTGCTAGGGATCGACGACGACGGTATCGCCTATTTCTGCGCGCACTACGACGAGGCCCCCGCGCTAGCCGACACTCACCGGTGGGCGGACCTTCGAATGTCGGGCTCCCGCCTCGATGCCATGGATGCCGGATTGATGGTGGCGTCGGTGGCTCTAGATAACTGGTCGCGCAACCATCGGCACTGTCCACAGTGCGGAGGGGGTTTGTCGTGGCGCGATGCAGGCTGGTCGCGGCATTGCTCCGTTGATGATTCGTCGCACTTTCCGCGCACCGACCCTGCCGTGATTGTCCTCGTTCGCGACGACGATGATCGAGCGCTCCTCGGCCGCCAGGTCCGCTGGGAGCCGACGTGGTTCTCCACGCTCGCGGGATTTGTCGAGGCGGGAGAGTCTGCCGAAGCGGCGGTCCGACGCGAGGTGGAGGAGGAGTCGGGTGTGCGCATCGGCACCCAGCCGGAGGATCTGCAGTACCTCGGTAGCCAGCCCTGGCCTTTCCCCGCTTCGCTGATGCTCGGTTATCACGCGTTCGCTGCTGATCCATCGATCGACGTCGATGGGGAGGAGATCGCAGAGGCTCGGTGGCTATCGCGAGCCGAGTTAGCACAGGCCTGCGCCACCGGCGAGGTATCTCTTCCTCCGGCGGTCAGCATCGCTCGCAAACTCATCGAGCGCTGGTACGGCGAGCGATTGCCGGGTGATTGGAGCCGCCCGTTGACGAAGCCGAGTCGTTAGCGCGGTCGGTCACGCCCCATCGATCGCTTCGCCGGCGCCACTGTACGGCGATACGACGACACGACGTCGCGCGCAGTGCGGAGCAGCCCTCCAGACGACTCCCGTGCCACGAGTCACGAGTCACGCGAGCCTGGACGTCACATCCGCCAGCGACGGGTTCGTCGCGGTGGATCCGTCGGGGAAGACGATGGTTGGCACCGTTTGGTTGCCGTCGTTCTGGCTTTCGACGAAAACTGCGGCGTCCGGTGTGAGTTCGATATCCACCTCTGTGAAGGAAATGTCCGCGTTGGTGAGCTGCCGCTTGAGTCGGACGCAAAACCCACACCACGGGGTGGTGAACATCGTCACGGTCCCTGCGAGAGGAACCCACTGCGGATCGGTCACGTATCTCAGGCCGGAGGAGACCCGTATTGGTTGTCCGCTTCCGACCCTGCCTGCGCCCAGAGGACATACAGGATGATCGCGCCCAGGCAGGGGATAAGCACGAGGAGCTGGAGCCAGCCGCTTTTGCCTGTGTCGTGCAGGCGCCGGGCACCAACTGCATAGAAGGGGATGAGCAGAACTATCCCGACGATGCTGGAGGCAATGACGGCGAATGCGGTGCTGTCCAGAAAGCCGTCGGGCGCGAAGGCGAGCAAGACTTGAACGACGAAAAGGATGACGGAGCTGAAGAGGAAGAACCACCAGAACTCCGAGCGCCGGGCTCGTCCCTGGAAGTTGGCGAAGTTTGAGAAACAGGTCGATATCGATTGCCCGAACGTCATATGTGATCTCCGAACTCATTCCTACGGGGGAGAGCCTGCCGTCTCCCAGACGTTGGCCATTGTGTCGAAAATCGAGGGCGCTTTCGTGGGCTTGGCCAATTTTCCTCGGACGTTGGCGTCGTCCATGACCGGTGGCGGGTGACGCGAACTGCCCTGACACTGTCTGCATGGGGAATAGCAGGTCAGAAATGCCGGCGTCTATTCGCGAGATCGTGGGGGTGTATCACGCGGATGGGGGAGTCATGGGCGAGCTGCGGTACGTCCTGGGCAAAGCGCGCGGCACCGTTCACTGCGCCCTGTGTGACATCACGCACTCGACTGTGCGACGAAAAACCGCCTGGGACGACGCCTGTCGCACTTTCCCTCACCCGATTCGCCTCGTGCACCTGAACGAGCGCTCACCGGAGGAAGTGGCGGCCTGCACCCTCGGCACTCCGACCGTGTTGGTGTCCTTCGCTGACGGCACCTACCGAACCCTGATGGGTCCAGATGATCTCGAACTGGACGGATCCGTGTCCGCGTTCTTCAGTGCTCTGGACCTCGCAATAAGCCGAATCCTGTCTTCGCATGAAGGACCCGGCGCGCCTGGTGTGAGCGCTGGGTAGTCGACGGTGATCGATCTAGGATCGGGGGTGTGAAGATCATCGGACGCCTGCAGACTTTTGACCGCGCCACCGGCGCTCGACTGAGCGATAAGAAAGTGGACCTGACCAAGAAGAACAGGATCCCCGTTCTTGCGACCGGCCGACGCACCTACACGATCGCCGACGTGAAGGTGAAGTACGAGAACTTCGGTCGACGAGAGCGGCTCCCGGAGTTGGAGTTCGAGCGTTCCGAGTGGGAGTACTTCCAATCCTTGTGTATGAAAGCCGTTGCGGACCCCAGCGCGTTGGAGGAATTGCGGAGCCGCTTCGCCCGCTAGGAAGCCTGCGATGACAGGCAGTGCTGAACAGGAGTCAGTCGTCGCTGCCGCGTGTGCGAGAGCGAGCCAAAACCGCGGCGATAACGAGGATGACGAGCGCGGCCAGCCCCACCGTGATGGGTGAGGACAGGTAGTCCACGGACGCACCCCACAGCAGCATGCCGATGGGTGAGGCAACGGTGCCGATGAGGACGAGCACCGCCACCGCGGAAATGTCCTTACCCGGGGGACCCGCGTCGGCGGCGGCACCGATCGTCAAGGCGCGCGCGGTGAAGCGACTTGCTCCGAACCCAACACCGATGAGCGTCCATA
>Ga0160422_10001647_pt1 | contig 13937 bp, 11 predicted proteins | sample Fk160mmetaG_FD_108192 | JGI IMG/M metagenome (GOLD analysis project Ga0160422, IMG submission 108192) | Marine microbial communities from the Central Pacific Ocean - Fk160115 60m metaG | ecosystem: Environmental > Aquatic > Marine > Oceanic > Photic zone | place: The Central Pacific Ocean...
CTGAGCGGTCGCCGGTTCCATCGTGGACAACGATCACTGCGTCCACGTTTTCGAGGACCTGTTTAAGACAAGTCACACGACTGAAGTACTGCGCGCCATCAGTTAGCACGCCCCCCAAAGCGGATAGTGCGATGGCTGAGCCTGAACCAGACCCTAAGTTAGGCTGGTGAGGATTTATCGTTCGCAGGCCTTGATGAACGCGCCATTCATTTAGGATGTCTACCCAGCGCCTCAATGCATCAACCTGTTGAAGGCGCTCCGAGGGGGGGGTGTGGTAGGCGTCGAGTGCGGCATCCACCGTTCGCGGACTCCCGATCAAAACGCGCATTGGGCCGATCGAGGGGATGGGTGAGCCGTGTATTTGTCGGACTCGACCCAAGTCGATGATGCCGCCCATGGTTTTGATCGGATGACCCCATGCGTCGCTGACTGTAAACCCGAGGCTCATCATTATCCCGAGACCACCGTCGGCTGGAAATCGGTCGGGCAGGCCAACAATCAAGGGTGCTGATTGTCGTCGCATGCACCGTGCGATCAACTCACCAAGACCGTATGAGGTTGCAGTGGAGGACTGCCGCAGACTGGTCAAGGCCATGTTGCCTGTGGAAGTCGAACCTTCAATCCACCATGTTCCCCGTCGTCGTGCCGCAGTCGCGAAATGATGCTCGTTCTCCGAGGTGGGGATGTCGAACCCATGCAGTTCGACAGTGCCGTGGCTCATCAGGGCATTCAGCATGCCCGGCCCGCCGCTAGAGAGTGCATGGCAGGAGGCGAACAGACCGACCTGCGCCAGTGCCCCTTCAATCTGGTCAAGACAATCCTGTTCTGAAAGGGAATCACCGAGTGCAGCTGGCACGACAAGCAGCTTCATTTAACCGTGAACAACCCGACCAAACTCTCGCATCCATGCGTCCTCGTCTTCGCCCATGGGTCCTGCAGCAAGGCCTGCGAGATTTTCATTCAGCTGCGCGGTGGAGGCGACACCCATGAGCGTGACGTCAACCTCGGGTCGAGAAAGGGAGAACCGATAGCAGTCTGCCGCACTGGGCACCGGGCCATCCCACCCCTTGGGACGTTTGAGAAGCTTGCGCCATCGCGTGGCGGTGTAGCTGGTGAGCATTGTGTACTCAGGGCTTACATGTGGGAATATGTCATTCTCTGCACCGGGGTGGGCGGCGTTGTGTCGAACCATCAGCATGTCGTATGTGTGGTTCCGTGCAAGCTCACCTGCTCTAGGTCGGTCATGGATCGAGGTTCCGACCATCCGCACCTTCCCGGATGCTTTGAGCTCTTGTAGGGCATCGGCTGTTGCCGCGGTTTCCGCCCCCATCTTGCCCAGCCAGAACTGCTGGAGAATGTCGATGGTGTCGATCTGGAGCGTTCGCAAGATGTGCTCAGTGCCCTTGTGAAGTGACCCGCCAAAGAAGCTAAAAGTTGGCCCCGTTGCCAGCACAATACGGTCCCGATCGCGACGCAGTGCATCGCGCAGTGCGGGTGTGATTGCACGCATCTTCGGCGTCCAGAAGACGTAGTTGATGCCGGCGTCGATTGCAGCATTAAACGCTGCGGTGTCCATCCCAAAGTTGCAAGCAATGCCCACCCGATGAATCCGCCGCCCCAAGCGGGGTACGTCACGTGTGAGCCAGTCGGCAGTCATGCATCCACCAACTCGACTTCCGGCTCTTTCATTGGAAGCTGCTGGGTCTTTGGCGTCACCGTGAGTTGACCATCCACCATATCGACAACGGCTTCTCCGCCTTCTTGCAGCGGGCCGAATAGCATGAGGTCTGCGAGTGGCTTCTTGATGAAGTTGTGCACGACTCGACCCATCTCCCTCGCGCCAAATTCAGGCTTGTATCCTTCGCCGGCCATCCATTCGCGTGCCGCGGCAGTTGCAGTGATTTTCACTCCTCGTTCAGCGACTTGGTCTTCCAACTGCCCAAGGAACTTGTTTACGATCTTAATGACTACAGCCTGTGGCAGTGGCCCGAACTGGACCAGCGCATCGAGTCGGTTGCGAAACTCTGGCGTAAAGGTGCGCTGCAGCGCCCGGTCAACCTTCATGTCACTCGACCGCTCTCCGAACCCGAGAGGCTTGGTGGCGGCCTCGGTTGCACCAGCATTGGTCGTCATGATGAGCACGACGTTCCGAAAGTCAGCCTTCTTGCCGGTATTGTCTGTCAGGCTCGCGTGGTCCATCACCTGGAGGAGAAGGTTGTAGATGTCGCCATGCGCTTTCTCGATTTCATCCAGTAGCAGGACGCAGTGCGGGTTTCGATTGACCGCATCCGTAAGAATTCCGCCTTGTTCGTAGCCAACGTACCCCGGAGGCGCGCCGATAAGCCGGCTTGCCGTGTGACGCTCTTGGTACTCAGACATGTCGAATCGCTGGAATGAGATGCCCAATATCTCCGCAAGTTGCTTGGCGAGTTCAGTCTTGCCAACGCCCGTGGGGCCAGCAAACAGAAACGACCCGACTGGTTTCGCTGCGTCTCGAAGGCCTGCACGGGACAACTTGATGGCGCTCGCCACAGCTGCAATGGCGTCGTCCTGCCCGTAAATTACAGCCTTGAGGTCGGACTCAAGGTCAGCCAGAGACACTTTTTCTTCGGTGGACACTGACTTCGCTGGAATGCGAGCGATGCGGGCAATCGTGGCCTCCACGTCCTCAATGCCCGCTTGCTTGCGCCCCTCCAAGCGGACGCTGGCGCCGGTCTCATCGATCACGTCGATGGCTTTGTCGGGGAGCTTGGGGTCAGCGATGTGCTTCGCAGATAGGCGGGCCGCAGCCTCTACGGCCTCTGCGGTGAATTCGACCTCATGGTGGGCCGCGTATCCCTCGAGAAGCCCTTGAAGGATTTCAACTGCCTCGTCGACGGTCGGTTCACCGATTTCGATGCTTTGGAAGCGGCGGGCGAGGGCGCGATCCTTTCCGAAGGCCTGTTTGTACTCGCGATGCGTGGAAGATCCGATGCATCGAACCGTGCCATCGGCAAGCGCGGGCTTGAGTAGATTGGACGCGTCCATGGTCCCGCCGGAGGTGGCTCCAGCGCCAACGATGGTGTGAATCTCATCGATGAACAACATGGCTTTGTCTTCGTCGGCGAGGGCGTCCATCACGGCTTTCATGCGCTCTTCGAAGTCGCCTCGGTAGCGGGTGCCCGCCAATAGAGCCCCCATGTCGAGTGCAAAAATCTTACAGCCCTTCAGCGGGTCAGGCACGGACCCTTCGTGGACGTGTCGGGCAAGCCCCTCAACGAGCGCGGTTTTCCCAACTCCCGGGTCACCGAGCAACAAGGGATTGTTTTTGCGTCGACGCACCAGAATGTGGGCGATGCGCTTGAGTTCTTCCTCACGCCCAATCAGCGGGTCGATTTTGCCCGCAGCAGCCTTGGCCACGAGCTCCGTGGCGTAGGCTTCGAGCGGATGCTCAGCGACCTCGCCGTCCTCTTCGGTGCCGGCCGGGGTTTTATTGCGTCCAACAAGACCGTCCCGCCGCTTCCCGTGACTCATGTAAGCCGTAAAATCGAGCCGTTTCACGCCTTGGCTCTCAATCAAGAATACGCCGTACGAGTCCTCCTCTCGCAGCACCTCAACCAGCACTGCAGGTCCATCCAAGGTGTCTCGTCCCGCATGCTGCACATGAAACGCCGCGCGCTGCAACACGCGTTGAAAGGCAGGGGTCTGTTGTGGTTCGACGGGTCTTCCGTCTGGGATTTTCTCGACCTCGCTCTCGAGGAATGCCGCCAAGTCACGCTCGAGTTGGGCGATGTCGACACCGACGGCTTGAAGCACGTCGGCTGTAGTAGGGTCATGCAGCAGGGCCAACAGCACGTGTTCGAGTGTCAGGAATTCGTGCCGTCGAAGGGTGGCTTCATCGAGCGCTCGGGAAAGTGCGACGCGAAGGTCATCAGCGAGATTCATTCAGGCTCCGTGGTGCATAGCAATGGGTATCCGGACTCCCGCGCAAACCGGACCGTCTTCACAGCCTTTGCCTCGGCAACCTCCGACGAGAAAATGCCGGCAACGCCAATCCCGGAACGGTGTACGGTAAGCATGATCCGAGTCGCTTCAGCCCCGGACCGGTTGAAGATCGACTCAAGGACCTCTACGACAAACTCCATGGGCGTGTAGTCGTCGTTGTGCAGGACCACTTTATGTTTTCGGGGCCTTTTCAGCCGCTCGCGAACCAATGTTTGTTCGTCGCGATGAATCGTGGGTTTTTTTTTCTTATCGGCCATAGCAGCTTGCGGTTGGAGTCTTCACACAAGTGTACGCGCGCGGACCCAATAAGGAAACACCCGAGTGTCTTTGAAGCATCCCTGAGTCCGTTACGGATCGGTACTGCAAGTTGTGCAGTGAAGGTTGTGTTGCTTGGGTGGTCGGTTTGGTTACATCGAGAGGATGAACGCATCGAGTGAAATGGTGACGAGAGGGATTCGCATCCGGGTCAGTCCAGAGTTTCTGGTTGAGCAATCAGACCCCGGTAGCGGACTGTGGCTTCACGCCTATCATGTCGAGATCGAAAACACTGGCGATCACGCTGTGCAACTGATTTCGCGGCACTGGGTCATTACCAATGCGCGTGGCGAAGTCGAGCACGTTCGCGGACCCGGAGTGGTCGGGCATCAGCCGCGCTTGCAGCAAGGCGAGGCATTTCATTACACCAGTGGCTGCCCGATGGACACATCGATGGGCACAATGCATGGCAGTTTTCGCATGGTCCTCGAGGACGGCGAGGCGTTCGATGCCGAAATTGCGCCATTTACGTTGAGCGAGCCGTTTGGGTTGAACTGACATGGTCACCAAGGCCGAGAAAACACGCCGCATCCGAATCCAACTCGAGGAGTTGTACCCCGACACCCCGAGTCCGCTTGATCATGACTCCGCGTTCAGTTTGTTGATCGCCGTCCTGCTCAGCGCCCAGACCACAGACAAAAAGGTCAACGAGGTCACGCCGAGCCTTTGGCGAGCCTTTCCGACGGTAGAGTCACTCGCCCGCGCAGAGCCGGAGGCTGTGCGAACCGTCATTCGCCAGATTGGACTCGCTCCCACAAAATCGAAAAATATGGTCCGTCTTGCGCAACTGTTGATTGAACGGCACGGCGGTGCAGTACCGCAGACCTACCCCGAACTCGAGGCGCTACCGGGAGTCGGTCACAAAACAGCGGCCGTGGTCATGTCTCAGGCTTTCGGCGAAGCGGCATTCCCCGTCGATACGCACATTCACCGCCTCGCTTACCGATGGGGTCTTTCGTCTGGCAAGAACGTTGTACAGACTGAAGCCGATCTAAAGCGGTTGTTTCCGAGAGAGAGCTGGAACGGCCTTCACCTGCGCATCATCTTTTTTGGACGTGAATACTGCCCGGCGCTGCGTCATGACTGGCAGGCGTGTCCCATATGCTCGTGGGCGGGTTTGAAGACGCGGATGAAGCCCCCTTCGCCGAAGAAAAAGACCCGTTAGGGGCAGTCTTCGTCCACGATGGAGTCGCAGTCATTGTCTTCACCATCGCAGACTTCTTCTGCACCAAAAAAGATAAGTGCGTCGGTGTCGTCGCAGTCGCTGGGTGAACCCGATGTTCCGTCAGGCTGTGTGCAACTGTACTGCGCATCATCCGGGTCTCCATGGCCGTCGCCATCGCGGTCTGCGTAGTAGATGAGTCCGTCCTCGGAGTCGTCGACCACTCCATTGCAGTCGTTGTCAATCAGGTCACAGACCTCGTCGGCAGATGGGTAGGCTGCAGGCTCAGTGTCGTCACAGTCGTTGCCGTAGGGGACGTACCCATCAGGAAGGTGGCAACCGGAGCGCTCTGTGCTGTTATCCCCGAAGCCGTCAAGGTCTGCATCACGGTAGTGAGTTCGCTGGTCCACCGCATCTTCGTCAGTCACAGCATCGCAGTCGTTGTCCGCGCCGTCACAGTACTCGAGAGCCTCTGGATGCGTCCCGGTATCGGTGTCATCGCAGTCGTCTGAGGTGGGGGCGTAACCCTCAGGCAGTGCGTCACAGACTGTGATTCGGTCGGCCGGTGTTCCAAACCCATCGCCATCGTTGTCGATGTATCCAACCACGGCAATGCCTGTACCGCAGTCAAGGTTTGGGTCCTCCACCGGAGGGGACTTGTTGGTTGTTGTGCACCCGAACAGTAGGGCCATGACGGTGATTCGCATTGGTACGGCTCCGTTCAATGGAGAATCGTACCACCTGATTTGGATTTGTTCAGTTAGTGCGTCATATGCTGACCTTTTTTCTCATGGCAGTCCTCACTATGGGCGGCACCAGTTGGGCCGACACCTCTGTTGCGCAGCACGAGATGCGCGGCATTTGGGTCACGCGGTGGACATACAGGTCGGAAGACGACGTGCGCCGAATGATGGCTGAAGTGGCGGATGCAGGATTCAACACCGTGTTCTTCCAGGTTCGCGGCCAGCACGACGCGTTTTATGCCTCGACCCTCGAGCCATGGGCCGCGGAATTGTCCGGTAAACTCGGCCTCGACCCGGGGTGGGACCCGTTGGCGGTGGCAGTGGAGTCAGGGCATGCTCTTGGCCTTCAAGTTCACGCGTACATCAATGCCTTCACGCTGTGGAGAGGACGCGTTGCGCCAGAGGTGAGCCAGCCGGCGCATGCGTGGACGAAGTCTCCCGATTGGCTGGTTGCCAATCGGGAAGGTACGCCCATGGCTTTGAATGACCAGTATGTGTTCGCCAGTCCCGGAAACGGGAGCGTTCGAGCGCGGTTGGCTTCGGTCGCTCGAGAAATCGTTGACCGCTATTCCGTGGACGGCATTCACCTCGACTACATACGCTATCCAAGCCCCGATTCTGGGCACGATCTGGCATCCCTCGCCGAATGGGAGGCTGCCGGTCGCCCCGATTTTTCACAGTGGCGTCGCCAAGCGGTAACCCGTGCCGTCGCTGCAGTTTCGGCGGCCGTATCCGTGCCGATTACCGCCGCGGTTTGGGGCGTGTACACCAATCACTGGGGTTGGCCTGAGGTCAGCGAAGGGTACAGTGACTACTTCCAAGATGCGCATAAGTTCACCGCAGAAGGTCACGTGGATGCGTTGATACCGATGACCTACTGGACCGTACGGCCCGGCGAGCGTCTCGATTTTGAGGTGCTCGTTAAAGACCACATGACCCGTGCGAATGGACGTCACGTGTACGCCGGTGTGCGCGCGGATCCCTCTTGGTCAGTGGAGGAGGTCGAGGAAGCCATTCTGGCTGCGCGACGACAAGGCGCGCATGGGGTGGTGGTGTTTGAGTATTCCGAGGGGCGCAGGTTATTTAAGCGGCTTCGGTCGGGCGTATTTTCTGTCCCGGCTCAACCACCCCTCATGACCTGGCGTTGAGCGCGGTCGAAGGGACTTCGGGTCTACTTGGCCGCGGCACCGTCGCGTGCTTCACGAAAGACGGTGTTGTCGCCGGACTCAAAACGCATCAGCCGTTCGAAATAGGTCTCGAGGTGGTCGACGGCTTCGGGAATGGTCTGCGAGCGGAGCACGAGTGTTCGCACGTCTCCGCCGTAGGGTAGGCCCTTCGTGAAGTAGTTCGAGATCTTCTTAAAGCGCCCGAGGGTTCCTCGCTCTGACCGGAAGCGTCCGTTGATCGACTCCAAATAGCCCAGAAGCACCCGGCGCCGATCCGTTGCTGTGATTTCAGTGACCGGTTGGCCGTTGATGTGCTGGGCGATCTGCAGAAGTGCCCAAGGATTGCGAATCGCCCCGCGACCCACCATGACTCCATCGCAGCCGGTCTCTTCGAACATTCGCATTGCACTCGGAATGTCGAGCACATCGCCGTTTCCGATGACCGGGATCGAAAGTTTGGCTTTGGTCTCAGCGATTTTGTCCACGGCGCGTTCCCCGCCATAGAGGTCCGACCGCGTTCGCCAATGGATCGTGATGCCCTCTGCGCCTTCTTCCTGCGCAATGTAGGCGATCTCATCCGCGTTTCGATTGGTGTGGTCGAATCCCGACCTCATCTTCACCGTCAAGGGGATGGTTATGGCGCCACGAACGGCTCGAATGATGTCCCGTGCCAGCTCGGGGTCCTTCATGAGGGCCGAACCGCCTGAGTGCGCGCAAACCTTCTTTGAGGGGCATCCCATGTTGATGTCGATGATGGTCGGTCCCATGTCTTGAACGATGCGTGCGGCTTCAGCCATCACCTCGGGACGCCGTCCGTAGATCTGAATGGATATCGGCGACTCATCGTCGTCGAACTGGGCCATCTCGTGCATCTTTCCGACGCCGCGTTTGAGGCCCTCGCTCGCGATGAATTCAGTGCAGGTCAGGCCCGCCCCTCCGATCTCTCGGATGAGTCGGCGAAAGGGTAGGTCGGTGACCCCTTCCATGGGGGCAAGCACGACATTTGGAAAGATCCGCACGTCGCGAACGGTATAGCTGTTGGGCACAGTCATGGGCCGTTATTGCCTTCCCGAGGCGCGGAAGTCAAGTTATCCGCCCCCACTGGAGCGTTTTGTTGTGTCAATGTCACCAAAAGCAGAGAGTGTCGCGGAAGATGGAGAGTTGGATGGGTTTGTCCCCGAGCCCTCATGGGCCGCCGAGGTGATTCCCGGCGGCTACACTCGGCTTGAGATTAGCCTTCCACCCCACCGAATCGAGGCGGTCCATCGCGACCTCGTTGCCCAACTGGAGGGCCCGCTGCGAATTCTCTACGTGCAGCTCACCGACCGATTGGCCGGTAAACAACTCGATCCCCCTCGACGGTTCGTTGCTTTGGACGTTCCCCATGAAGTCATGGTCGATGCACTCACGAACTATCGCGCGCTTGTCTACCACGATGGCCGCCACCAACTCTGGATTCAGGGCCGCGGTGAAGACAAAGTGATTCTTGAGGAGACGGGCGTCATGTATGCGTACCCAGACGACCCGTGTTTTCGCGATGTCTTAGTGGCGCATGGTGTACCCGGAACGAAGCTAGAGACCATGGCCGACCGCGACTATGTTCGGGTAAACTTTATGGCCGAGTGTGATGCAATGGAGGGTCGGTTTCGACAGTCCATTGGCGCCGTCTCGTACAACTAGCCAGCGCGCCATTGTCGGCGCTTAACGACAAGCGCGAAGAGACCCAAGACCCACAGCGACGCACCGCGCGGAACGGATGTCGATGCGCACCCGCACCCTTCTGCTTTGCCATCACCGCAGTCAGAGTCGGCACGGTCTACGCGTCCATCACAGTCGTTATCGATGCCGTCATCGCACACCTCTGCGGCTCCCGGATAGGCGCTCGCATCCGCATCGTTGCAATCGTCTTCGCCCGCATACCCATCCCGGTCCGCGTCTTCAAAGGGATCGGCAGATCCACTGTCCTCATCGACCCACGGAGCGCCAGTGTCAGCGCCTTCAGGCGGGGCAGTACCGGTGTCATCGGGGCCTGGATCATCGCCATCGAGGCCATCGCAGTCCGCATCGATGCCGTCGCCAGTCGCGTCGTCTGCACCCGGGTAAATGGCATCGTTCTCGTCATCGCAATCAATGGGGTAGAGCACTCCGTCGCCATCGAGGTCCAGTTCGCCGCCGCCTTCGCAGTCGTTATCGCGGCCGTCGCCCTTAATCTCTTCAGCCCCGGGAGTGGCCAGCGCATCGCCGTCATCGCAATCGCCGCCCATCGGGCCGACCCCGTCGCCATCCTCATCTCCCCCTTCGGAGTCTGGCCCACCGTAGCTGCCGATGTTCGATCGGCTTCCGTCGCGATTGCTGATGACTGGATTTCCGGTATTTCGGCAGGGGGATTCGGCGGTAGGGTACAGGAAATCTGAAATCGGATCGCCATCCGCAGCAAATCGATTGAACAGCGGGTCTTCACTTATGTCGAGTTCGGGCGCTGCCGCGCCGGCCATCGCGCCACCGTAGGCAACGGTGTTGTCGAACACATCGTTGTAACGCAAGTTGATTCCCGCCATCGAGGCTTCATCCAGTGTGATGCCATCGCCATCGTTGAACGCGATGATGGAGTTGATCACCTTCGATGACGAAGAGTTGATAACGGTGACCCCACTGCCTGTGTTCCCCACGGCGTCGATGTTGAGCACCTGCATCTTGCGTCCAGTGTCACCATCGATCAAGAGACCCGCCGCACTCCCGTCAGCAGAGTTTTCGATGTATCGATTGTTGTAGACGAAGTGGTTGTTGTTCGCTGCAGCATGCACAGCGCCACCGCCTCGGTTTCCGGCGTGGTTTCCACCGAAACTTGACCGGCGCGTGTATCCGCCGTTGCTCGACGTGAGGTAAGCGCCGCCACCGTCGTTTAGCGCTTGATTGTGCCATGCCCTCAAGAACGTAATGGACGGCCGGCCGCCCGATGTCCAAAGGGCGCCACCGTCGTTTCCGGCTTGGTTGAGAATGGCCAAAATCTCGCGCACGTAAAACTGACTGGACCCGTCCAGATACATTCCACCGCCATCAGTCCCCGCTTCATTCAGCCAAAACTCGCTTTGCTTGATGCGCGGCGAGACTGCCCCGACATCGGCGCTTACGATCGCGATTCCGCCGCCGTTGGAGCCCGCAACATTGCCCCAAAAGGAGCCGCCGACAATGTCGGGTGAGGTGCCGGTGGCAAAGGCTCCCCCGCCGTGCACAGCGGCTTCGTTTTCACGCAGGGAGGTACTTTGCAGGGTCAGGTTGCCTTCGGAATAGATGCCACCCCCCGAACCGGAGGCGGAATTGCCTGCGATCCATCCGTCCGTGACGGTGGCGCGGCTCGTTGCATCGAGGTGAAAGCCCCCGCCATCGGTACCGCTGTTGGACTCGATATACACGGTCAATAGATTGACATTCGAATCATTTCGGACGGCAACTCCCGCACCCGTCGAGTCACCGCTGTTGTTGGCAATTTCGACAGTGTCGACTGAGCCCACAACGCCGCTGAGATCGAGCCCTTGGGCGCCTCCCTGAATCGTCAGTTGAGCAAGGTTTAGGCCCGCGCCCTGTACCTTGAGGACCGTCGTCGCACCGTCGCCATCGAGGATGGTTGAACCGATCCCAGAGCCTTGCAGGTACAGCGTTTTCGCCGACACCGCGATGGCCTCAGTAAACGTTCCGGGACCAATCTGAATGGTGTCACCACTGGTTGCAGCATCAACTGCAGCCTGGACACTCGAGTAGTCGCCCGATCCATCGCTTGAGACGGTCAGGGTCGCTGCGTTCGCAGCGGTGAGAGTGAGAAGGGTGACAAGGGTCATTGTGGAACTCCAATTCAGTTCGTTGGCTGCAGAAGGAGGGTCTCCTTCCCTTTCGCATCCGTGCAGCGCACCCGTCCCATCGTAGCGGGTTTGCAGGTTAGAGAGATGGCTTTGTCGATGAAAATATCGCCGGTCAGCTTGGTACGAGCGGTGACCTTCACCGATATCTTGTGAGCCCCCGGCGGAATGAGCGCGTCACCGTCGGGTCGAGCGTTGATCAGGCGGTTGCCTTGTTTGTCTTCAAGGCGGATCCACTGCACGGTGGGGTCACCGGCATGCAACTCGACCGCGATTCGTGGCTGCAGGTCCGCGTCGGTCGCCGATGATGCGGGTCCGCTTCGTGCCCGCTGTTGGGCGTCGTCGAGAGGTCCGAACATTACATACGTGAGCCAACCGCCAGCGGCCAGCGCCGCAATCAGAACAACCATCACGCCGCACCCGATGAGCACTGCACGACGTTTTGATTCCGGCGGACGCACAGGCGGTAAACGCCGCGCCATGCTCGGGGATGCAACGGGTCCTGTTGACTCTGTGCGCTTGGTTGAGCGCGGCATCCAATGCGACGAGTCATCTTCGGGACCGAGCGGCCTCTGGTTGAGTCCGCCTCCGACGGCGAGGTCATCACCCAGCTGAGTGGGGGTGCCGTCTGCTGTGATCGGACCGGTTTGGGTTGAGTCGTCAGCCAACAGTCGTCCGTGCGCGAGCAAGGTGGGCATCTCATCCGAGATCCCGGACGAACTTCCCACCTCGGTTGGCAGGTCCTCGAGCCCGCGTGCATCGCTGGGGAGTCGCTGCAACACTGCGGTTCGGCCTTCGGAATCGAGAACAAAGCGGCCTGCCGTTTGCGGTGGTTGCAGATCCGGCATCGTTGGAATGGCATTGATGGCGTGGGTGAGGGGGGCGACGGTGTCTTCTGCAAAGGCTTGGAGTCCGCTTCCACTCGCCTGCTCCTTGAATGCCCGCATTAGCTTTACAGTTTGGCGTGCGTCGAGCCGCTCGGCTGGTTCAGCTGCGCAGAGGCGGGTGAGGGTCTCTCGGAGGCTGTTGTCCCACCCCGCGTTGGGCAGTCCAAAGTCTGGGATGCCGTCGATCAGTTTTTCGATGGCGTCATCATGCAGACTGTCATCGGTGGGAAGAGGCTCATGAATTTGCCGACCAAACAACTCAATCAAAACAAGCCCGAGCCCGTACACATCGGCTGCATGGTCGCCGCGCGAACCGGCACGGCGTTCCGGAGACATGTACTTCATGCTTCCGAAGCGAAAGGCTTGGGTGTTGGCTTGGCGGCCTGCATCGTCGAACCTTGCGGTGCCGAAGTCGAGAACACGGAGTTCACCTTCGACACTAATCATGACGTTCGACGGTTTGACATCACGATGGACCACACGCAGCGGCTCAGACCGTCCGATGGGGACCTTAAACCAAGCAGCGGCGAGTGCGCTCGCGATGCCTTCTGCGATCTCGAAGAGGGCTCGAGGAGGCACGCTCAAGTTTCGTTCTCGGAGTGCCCGAAGCATTTGAGCGAGGTCGACCCCATGCACAAATTCCATGATGATAGCGGTTCGACCATCAATTTCGGTGATCGCGTCTACCCGCACAATATTCTGATGCTGCAGGCTCGCGAGAAGTTGGGCTTCATCCCGAGTGCGGTCGATGATGTCCGCAGTCTTGGTCCAACGCTCCTTCAGTACTTTTACAGCGACAAAGCGATTCAGCCCGCCCCCATCTGTGGAATGCGCCAAGTAAACCTGAGCGAATGTGCCGGCACTGCGCTCCTGCAGCAGTGTGATTTCGCGGTTTCCGGAGGTGGTGCTGGGCATTGGCGGATCGTTCTCAGGGGGACGTTGGCACGGGTCACTAACGTGGCACGGCGGCGATGCGGGTTCGCATCATGAGGGGTTGGGCGCGAGTGTAGCACGGCCCGACACTGAGGCGGTGCCCATCCGATCCGCTTCGTTCAAGGCTTGATGGGTTCCAGATCATCAGGCTTTCCGCTATTGTGGGCCCGGTGGAGCCGCTTGGGTCTCTCGACCCCGCGCGAGGAGGATTTCTGATGACGACAACACTGCTGGTTGCCTTTGCTCTTCAGGGGTGCAGCTTGTTTGGTGGTGATGCAGGCAAGGAGGCCACTGAAGCGGCCAAGAAACAGATGCGTTCTGGCGATGTGGTCGCCGCCGCAGACGCCTTCGACGTCGCGGCCAAGGAAAACCCGGATTCCGTGGACGCAGCGACGGGTGCGGCCTTGGCTGCGCTGATGCGAGGCGACACGGATGCGGCGGATAGTCACCTGCAGCGAGTGCAGGAGAACGCCGGTGAGCGGGCGGGCGAAGTGCGAATGCGTCGTGCGATTGTGGCTCAACGCGCCAAAGACTGGGACGCCATGCGAGAGCACGGAGAGGCCAGCGGGTTGGACGCGGGGCTCCTGATGGCTGGTGAAGCTGCGCTGGCCGATGGGGAACGGGAAGAGGCCGAAGCCTTGTTTACGCGGGTCGGTGGCGATGCGGCCCAGATAGCGGGCGACTACCTAAATCTGCTGCGGAGCGACAACCCCGTGTTGGCTGGTCTGAGCGAAGCGCAGGCGCTGTGGGCCCTTGGGCTGCGCAAGGTGGCTGTAAAGTCGGTCGCGCCTGTGTTGGGCGATTACCCTGCGGGTGAGGGCGACCGGGATGACCAACTTCTGGTGTGGGCATCGCGCGCAATTTCGGTGCGCGAAACCAAAACGGCGCGCACC
>Ga0160422_10001648_pt1 | contig 13935 bp, 17 predicted proteins | sample Fk160mmetaG_FD_108192 | JGI IMG/M metagenome (GOLD analysis project Ga0160422, IMG submission 108192) | Marine microbial communities from the Central Pacific Ocean - Fk160115 60m metaG | ecosystem: Environmental > Aquatic > Marine > Oceanic > Photic zone | place: The Central Pacific Ocean...
AAAGAAACAAGCATAGATAAAATAGAAATAATAAATACTGTAAATATACAAGTGAGAGAAATCATAACGGTTAAAGAAGATGGAAATATAATATCAACATCTTTTAATAGAAAAATGTATATTCCATGTACCTACTCTGTTGACCCTCAAAATAAAAGTGTGACTTTTAAAGATACAGATTTGACAGAAGCAGACCCACAAGTAAAAGCAATAGCAAATTTACAATGGACAGAAGCCAACGTAAAAACATGGAAAGATAGTATAACAGAGGGTATCTAAATGAGCAAAGCAGCAGAATTAGCAAACCTTATAGGCAACATCAACGCAGGTGGTGGTGGAGTAAACAAAAATGTTGTCATAAATGGTGCAATGAACGTGGCACAGAGAAGAACGTCAGCAACTTCTATAGGAAATGAAAATGTATTTATCCTAGATAGATTTTTTACAAGTCAAGCAAATTCTAATGGAGTGCTTACTATGTCACAAGATAGTTCTGCTCCTAGTGGTTTTGCAAACAGTCTTAAACTAGACTGCACAACGGCAGATACATCTATTGCATCTGGTGAAATTTTAACTCTAGAACATAAAATTGAAGGTCAAAATTTACAAGCCTTTGCCAAAGGCACAAGTGATGCTAAACCTTTTGCTGTGTCTTTCTATGTTAAAGGTAATGCTAGTGCTACTTATGTGTGTGAATTGTTTGATGTAGATAACAGTAGACAGATAAGTAAATCATTTAATGTTACAACAGATTGGACACGAGTGGAGTTAAGTTTTCCTGCTGATACGACAGGAACATTTGATGATGACAATGCAAACAGTTTACAATTAAGTATATGGTTACATGCAGGAAGTACTTATACAAGTGGTACATTAAATTCAAGTTCATGGGCATCATTTACAAATGCAAACAGAGCAGTAGGTATATCCTCATTCTATGACAGCACAGACAGAACCTTCTTCATTACAGGTGTTCAGTTAGAAGTGGGACAAAATCCGACCAGTTTTGAGCATGAGCCTTTTGAGAGGACGTTGGCTAAGTGTCACAGGTATTACTATGCACTTTTAGGTACAATAGGAGGTAGTAACGGACAAGAAGCTCATGTGTGTACAGCAGGAGCATACAATGACACAAATGCGTATGGGGGAGTTCCCTTTCCAGTAACAATGAGAGCTACACCAACTTTAGTGCATTTAACAGGCACAAACTACTGGCAGTTTTATAATGCAAATCACGCAGACACATTTGATGGTTTTACAATGTTTGGAGAAAATCAATCAAATGGCAATAAAGCGTTTATTTACAACGCAGACACTGTTAGCACAACTAATACTAATGCAGGAAATTTTCAGGGTAATAATAGTGGCTGTTATTTACATTTTACTGCAGAGCTATAAAAGGACACATTATGAGAGACATGGAAATTAAAGATGCAAAATACAATGTAGATTTACAGGGCAATAATACATCTGTATCTGCTATAATTGATGGTGATTATCTCGTTGTTCCTTTAAACGCATCTGGTAATATTCACACTGAAGAGATAATGAAGCAATTAAGGGAAGGCACACTGACCATCAAGGACGCTGAGTAGTGTTTGACCCAATCACCATATCAGCAAGTCTTAGTGTCGCATCAACAGCCTTCAGTAACATCAAGCGTATGTTTCAGGCAGGGCGAGACTTGGAAGCAATGTCACAAGACTTGTCACGGTGGATGGGAGCAGTCAGTGATGTAGATAACGCACACAAGGCAGCCAAGAACCCATCAATGCTACGTAAGGTGTTTGGCGGTGGCAGTATAGAGCAAGAAGCCATAGAAGCGTTTACTGCAAAAAAGAAGTTAGAAGAGCAAAGATACGAGCTAAAACAGTTTCTAATGTTCACGTTTGGTTCTAAAGCGTGGGATGACCTACTTGCAATGGAAGGGCAGATACGCAAGAGAAGACAGAAAGAGATATATGATAAACAAAAGTTCAGAGAAAAGGTTATAACATATGTCGTATTGGCAGTGGTTCTTGCTATTGGTGTTAGTGTTTTGGGTGGGTTTGTATACGGTCTTATGGGGTTCGACAGAGGTTGGTGGTAACTGCGTAAGAAAAGACGGTGGTCAATATACGTTTGAGTGGCTTTGTGCAGACAAGTATGGTATAATAACTTTAGCACAATCAGACAACATTAAACAGTGTTACACCTGCTTCCTAAAAAAGTTTAGCGATTGGACATGGGAGCAAGAGAAAAGACTAGGCATACGTGAAGACCCAAAGTATATCACATGTCGTAGATACAAAAGAGTGCAAGCAAAGAATGGACAACAGGTCTGTTTGTATAAAGGGGCAAACGATACATATACGCTAGTGGTTGAAGGTCAGTGTCCAACAGAGTACCGTTGCAAATATGACCCTTTCGGTAAAGAGCCTAATATAGACAGCGTAGTAGATTCACTCAACGATAAGTTTAAGAGGTAACGATGGAAATAGACCCAGTAATATTTTGGAACGTAGTGTTGACACTTATTATAGCTCCTGCAGTGTGGGCTTTTCGTAACATGATGGCAGAGATAAAACGTATAGATATACTGCTAAACAGAACACGAGAGGACTATGCATCACGAGCAGAAGTAAAAGATGAGATGCAACATGTTATGGAAGCACTACATAGATTAGAAGATAAACTAGATAGAGTATTAAGTAGAGAGAACAGATGATATCATTTCAAGGATTTAAACCGTCAGGCATGGAAAAGATAGCCAATGCTATGGGGTTTCAAGGAAACATAAAAGACTTTCAAAAGTTTTTAGACGAGAACCCAGACCGTCAAACAGAGATGATGCGCTATCAAGATATAGCTCGTGAAATGGCAAAAGGTGGTGTAATTAAAATGCAAGAGGGCGGCACCACTGACAAAGATAAAGATAATCCAACTAATGTAAGTCCCACTGCACCCATAGCAGACATTACAGCCGAAAGATTATCTGCACCTGCACTACCAGAGGGTGCAGTGGTAAAACCCACACTTACTCGTGATGAAGCAGGTACATATATACCCCCAACAACAGGACAGCTTACTGGCGAAAGAAAAGCAGGAACTTTTTTTGCAGAGACAGAAAAAGCAGATGACATAACACAAACTCCAATATCCACTGTAGAGCCAGAAAAAGTTACACCCGAAGTAACAGATGTAGTGGATACACTAGAAGCTGCCCAATCAAATCCCGATGACCCTAGATTAAAAATAACAGCTGCGGAGCAAACGAAATCTTCTGTGTCTGATTTAAAAGCTGCACAAGGTGATGCAATACTTATTGACAATCCTGTGCAGAGAGAGATACAAGATGGTGAACTAATAAGTGGTGTAGCTGATGCAGAAAAAGCTGCAAAGTTTACAGAGCAAATTGATGCTGCTACCGCAACACCTTCTGAGAAAGCAACAGTACAAGGACAGCTTGCAGGACTAACAGCAGACTTTGATGCTACAAACCCACCTGCTTGGGCTGCAGGAGCTATCAGAGGTGTTCAGGCTATAATGCAACAGCGTGGATTAGGAGCGTCTAGTATAGCAGGACAAGCTCTTATACAGGCTGCAATGGAGTCAGCTTTACCTATAGCACAGGCAGACGCTAGTACACAGGCATCCTTTGAAGCACAAAACTTATCAAACAGACAGCAAAGAGCAATGCTTGCTGCAGAACAACGTGCTAGATTTATGGGCATGGAGTTTGACCAAGAGTTTCAAGCAAGAGTACAAAACTCTGCACGTATAGGTGATATAGCTAACATGAACTTCACTGCGGAGCAACAGGTGCAGTTAGAGAATAGTCGTATTGCAAACACCATGAATCTTAACAATCTTAGCAACAGACAAGCCATGTTAATGGCAGAAGCAGGTGCATTAGCAAACTTAGATATGGCTAACTTAAATAATAGACAACAGGCTGCAGTTCAGAATGCACAAAACTTTTTACAAGTAGATATGGCTAATCTATCTAATAGACAGCAAACAGATATATTTAAAACACAACAAAGAATACAATCACTATTCACAGACCAAGCTGCTGAAAATGCAGCCAGACAGTTTAATGCATCTAGTCAGAATCAGACTGACCAGTTCTTTGCTAACTTAGCTAACAATGTATCACAGTTTAACGCAACACAAGCTAATGCACAGAATCAATATAATGCAGGACAGGCAAATACAATAGCTAGATTTAACACTGAGTTGGCTAATCAGCGTGACCAGTTTAACGCACAAAATCAAACAGTGATTGCACAAGCAAATGCACAGTGGAGAAGACAGATAGCTACAGCAGATACTGCAGCCATAAATCGTGCTAATGAAATAAACGCAACAAATGTTCTTGACATAAGTAAAACTGCATACGATAATTTGTGGCAGTATTATGCAGATGCTATGGAGTTTGCATGGGAAGCTGCTGACAATGAACTTGACAGACAGAATAGAATAGCGACAACAAGAATAGCAGGTGACGCAACTATAACTGCTGCAGAATTAAAGAGAGACGCAGAAAATAGTAGGGCTGTTGGTGGCTTTGTATTTGATGTATTGTATAATTTTTTGGGTAGATAAATGACACAAATAGGACAGATTAATCAAGCTATACAAAACGCATATGAAGAGTTAGAGAATATGCCAGTAGAAAAACCTGTAAGCACAGGATTATTAACTAGAACTGAAAAAAAAGAAGATAAACCAAAAGTAAATGACGCAGTTCGATTATTAAAAATAGTGAAAGATAAGATAAATGGCGCAACAAGACAGAGCTAATGTACCCCTAGATGCACCTATTCCCGGTCAGTCGCTGACAGCACCACTAGGTGACAGACCTTGGCAAAAACCTGCTAGATTTTCACAACCTGATGTGGCACTGGCATTTTATGTTGACAGAATAACAAAAGAAGAAAGAGCTAATAATATGTTAGACATATTAGAGAATGGTGTGCCTGTCGATGTTCTTGTAGACATAATGCAACAAGGTGGTGTCATGGAAGGTGTGCATAGTTTAGACACAGGTATTATAATAGCACCTGCTTTGGTAGAGGTTATATCAAGTATGGCAGACAATGTAGGTATTGAGTATACTAAATTTTCAACAGGGACAAAAGATAAGAGTGCAACTTCAGCAGAAATAGTCTTTGCCACTAAAGATGAGCCACAAGCAGAAGTGCCTGAAATAGAAATAGAAGAAGATATGGAAGAAGAACCTAAAGGGTTAATGGCAAGGAGAAAAGCATAATGGTATTAGGATTACAATTAGGAAGTGTATTAGGAGGTTTTACAGCAAGAGGTTCACAGGTCTTTGAAAAAGCAGAAGAAGACATGGCAAGGCTAATGGAAATAAAACTAAAAGATAATTTAACTAGAGGTCAAGCTAGGTGGGAAGCGCATAAAGCAGAAAAGAAAGCTAAAAGGACACTTGCTAAAACTTTAAAATCTTATGGATTAAGTGTTGACCAAATAGGTGTAGCTCTAGAACAAGGACGTGGACAAGAGGTGGTTGACTATTTTAGAAACTTTGATGGGTTAGATGAAGCTACTAAACAAAAATTGGGATACCAAGGAACTAATATAATAAACATGGGTGAGGGCTATGAAGCTAGTGGCATGACAATGGATGAAATGCTTAATACTGTTACAGGTAAAGTATCTGGTGGTATGAACATGACAGATGCTCTTACAGATACTGTAAGTCCAAAGAAACAAAATGTATTTGCTAAATTTCTTAGCCCTGATTCAAATAAAATTGCTAAAAGACAACTACAAGCATACGAAACCGTGTTTGGCAAAGGTACACTAAATAAAATGGGACAATATGCTAGTGGCACTATTGAAGCATCTGATTTACCATTTACAGGTACAATTAATCTAAAAACGCAGTTAGATGAAGCGACAATAAAAAAGCAATTAAGAGAACTGCAGGGTGAAGGTGTTCCCAAAAACTTTACAAGTGCAACTAATTACTTAGTAAAACAAGCAGCTCCCCTGATAGATGGTGCTGAAATAGGACTCGGTGGTAATTTACAATTTCAAAGCAAAGATGCAAGAGAGAAAAATAAAGCAGGTATTCTTAATGCTGTAAATAATCATATAGCAACTAAACTTAACGCACTAAATGTTCCTGATGGGGGGACAATTAGTCAAAAACAAATAGAAGAAATAAGATTGGGACTTGCACCCTTTGTTGAAAATTATTCACCTGCACCGACAGGTGGTGGAGATGGAGCAAACATAGCTGAAACCATGACAAAAATGGAAACTGGAGTTAGAACTGGCACAGGCTCATACGCTACAACTAATAAATTAGACTGGATAAAAGAATACAAAGGTTATCTTATTGACATAGGAAGAGCTACAACAGATGCAGATGCAGGTAAACTAGCTTTACGTATATATGATGATTTACTTAAGATAAGACAAGCGAATCAATCTAACCAACCTAATGTTAAGAAAAACCCAAGAGGTACTGGCGGTTTTAAAGGAACTAACTAATGTTTAGGTCATATAACCAAGCAGACAAGTTGTCTAAGGAGGACTTGGTAAACGATGTTGATTTTCAAGAAGATGCTTTAACTTTCTTGATGGAAAGGCAGGGTTTACAAGAAAACCTTACCTCTGAAGAAGTTTACGATAGATTTATGGAACACATGAGGTTTCATAACGTAAACGAAATAACAACTCTCCGTGATTTAGAATACGCACAAAACGCAAACATAGAGGGCAAGCTACGCTTTGGCAGTCTAATAGATGCGTTTGACAAAGTAGATGATGGTATATCTGTGCAAGGTGCATTAGATTATGTAGAAGGTGTGGCAAAAGCACCATCCACATACATAGGTCTGATGACAGGCGGTGCAGGTAAACTGGCAACTACAGGTGGCATACAGGTAGCCAAAGTAGGTGTACGAAAAGTACTTGGACAAGCTCTAAAAGATGCAGCAAAAGGCGCAGCAATAGAGGGTGCTATAGGATATGGTCAAGGTTTAGCACAAGAGGGTGTGCGAGTAGAGACAGAGCTACAAGACCAAATAGTTGGTGACAGAGCTGCCATGAATGGTTTAATGTCCGCAGGTGTTGGTGGTTCAGTAAACTTTCTTGCGTCTACAGGTGTTCCTTTTTTAAAGGGCAGAACCGCAAGAGCATCAGAAGCTGATGAACTATACTACATGAACAAACTTAATGCTGCAGAAAAAGCAAACAAAGCAGTAGAAAAAAGTAAAATTGTCATACAAAAGTCTATAGTTGAAAAAGGTGAAGCACCTGTAAAAAAGATTAAGACAACACTAAATGCATTAAATCCAGAGTTAGTGCAAAAAGGCAGACATCTAAAGCAAATGTCTTCTACCTCTGATACATTAGAAGCATCCTTACCTTCTGAAGTAATAGACAATATAGCTGCGGCAGGTCTGCGTATACAGGACAAGCTAGACTTAGGACCTAATGAGAGAGTTACGAGTGCCTTACAAAGAGCTATGACTCGCGGTGAAGAAGAACTCTTTGTTGATATAAAGCAGATATTAGACGAGCATAATCTAAACTTTGATACATTTTCATACTTTTATTTAGCTGAGATATCAGAAGCAGGTAGAGTTTTAGGAACACAAGGCAGATTAGCTAGAGAGTTAAGAGGTGTAGGTAAACTTCAACCTATAGAAGAAGGTGACGAGTTTACTAGAATATCATATAAGTTTAATCCTAAAATAGTAGATGACTTATTACAGGATATAGACAAGCTTAACGCTTCTGGTGCATCAAGTGTGGACTCAAAAGCTGCAAAAGACTTACTAGATAATAGAATATCTGTAGGTAAATTCTTTATGGATTTAGCAAAAGATGCAGATAAACTACGTTTAGGTCTGATGACTGCCCAACCTGCTACAACCATGCGTAACAATCTCAACGGTGGACTCAGAGTTGGTGTAGACATAGCCACTCGTACATTTGACAACCTATTAAATGCAAGAAATCCTTTTGATGGGACATTTGACATAACTAGAAATATGTTAAACCCATATGAAGCTATAGTAACACAGAGGATATTTGCAGAAAACTTTCCAGAGTTAAGTGCTAGATTATTTAGACAAGCTGCCGATTTAGAGTCAAAGCATGGTGGCGATGGCATACTTGCTACTCTAGGTAAAAAAGCAAACTTCTTAAACACAATGTCAGATAATATATTTAAGAGGGCAGTATTGTCTGCATCTTTTAATAGACGTATATCTGATGCTAACTTACGTATGACTGACGAGATACGAGAGGGATTGCTTGTAAATAAAATAACACGTATGCGTAATCGTGAGACAGCACTTGAAGTAGTAAAAAAAGCAAAAGACGATGGAACACTAAAACAGTTATTTGAAGAGAATGGCAACTTACTAGAGAAAAAGAAAGTGTCATTCCACGACTTACTAGAAACAAATCAACTAAACAAAATACCTGACGAAATAATAAAAGATTCCATAGAAGATGCCTACGAATTTGTGTATCAGACAAGCTTCAAAGGCACAAACTTTTTTGGTAAAATAGCAAAAGGCACAATCAAAGCACACCAAGACATGCCTTTTATTGTTTCATCATTCTTACCTTTCCCCCGATACATAGCAAATCAACTTAAATTTATATATCAACATGCTCCGTTGATAGGTATGCTACCATTAGACAAACCTGTAGGAAATGTGCCTATAAATCAATACATAAAAGGCAAACTACCAAAGCAAATGACAGGTGCTATGTTATTTATGATGGCATATAACTGGAGACTAAAACAAGGTGACACAACAAATTGGTATGAATTTAAAGACAACAATAATAATATAGTAGATGGTAGACCTGTGTATGGTCCTTTTGGGTCACAAGTTCTTTTAGCTGATTATATTATACGTTATCAAAACGGCAGTTTACCACCAACAAGAACAACTCTCATGCGCGACACACTACAAGCCACGTTGGGTACTACGTTCCGTACAGGTTTAGGTTTGGCTGCACTAGATAATATCGTAGAGGACTTTCCTTCTTTGTTTGAAAAGGACGCAGGTGGTAAAGGTGTAGAAGCATCAGCAGAACTTGTTGCTAATTTAGTAAACACTTTTCTTTTACCTGCATCTGCAGTAAGAGATGTTTATGCACAGTTTAATAGAGATGGTAGAGGTATACCAGAGACACGTAATGGAGAGTTTAACTTCTTAGATATATTGTATCAGAGAGGTACACGTTCTCTGCCAAAGAACTTTGCAGGTGAATATTCAGAGAGAGCTAAGTCTGCTTTTGAGAATGAAGAGTTAATGCAGATAAACCCATTAGAAAAACAGCTATTTGGTTTTAGTAAACGTAAAGGCAAAAATAAATTACAAGAAGAAATGGGCAGACTAAACTTACGACCTTTTGATTTGTATAGAAGAGATAAAAATGCTGTCAGAGATAAGTATGTAAGAGATGCACTGTCTAAAGAAGGTGGTGAGTACAACCTAAACGAAAAACTGACAGAGTATATGGAGTCAGAAAAATATAGCTCCATACCAAACACTCCAGATGGTATAGCTATAAAGAGAGATTTACTAGATTCTGCTGCAGATATTATTGTCACAAACGCAAGAGAAGAAGCTGACTTTAGAATAGAACAAGAAGCTATGGATGCAGGAGCATCTTACACATTTAGTGACAGGCTACGTTGGCAGAGACTAAATAGAATAGACAAGAGAAGAATAGATGCTGAATACAGAACTATATTTGGTGGTGAAAACAGCGTGTCTGAGGACAGAGATAAAACAATTATAATTGCAGGTGAAAGAGTCAATGTGCTGTCATGGGCTATAAACAGAGCAAAAGCTATTAGAGGTAAAAAGGGAGCATTAGACTAATGGGCGGTATATTTCTAAAAGAATTACAGCTAATAGACAGCGTAGAAAAGGCTGATACAGAGGACGATTTTACACAGTTTGAGCCTGTGCTTACTCGTGCTGAAGAAGCACTAATAAAAGCAAAGAAAACTGAGCTAACTCGTGAAGATAGACGTAGCGACTTTCACTCTAATAGGCAGACACCTGCAGAAAATGCATATACAATAGCAGGTGTATCTAGTGCTGTTGCTGATGTCACACCTGTAATAGGTGAAATAAAAGCAATATCTGAACTACCAGATGATTTGGCATATGCAGAAGAATTATTTAAGGCAGGTTACGACCAAGATGATTTAAGGCAAATGGGATTGGGTGGTGCATACGCTGTGCTATCTGTAATGGGCATAGTGCCGGGCATCAGAGTAGGCGCAAAGGTGGCTAAGAAAAGTTTTAAAGAAATAATGGATGAAGAACTGGCAAAAGATGTAAAGCCAGAACCTCCAAAGGTGGACGAGCCACCCAAGGAGATACTTCCGTCTGAAACTACACAAGAGTTTCTACAAAAGAGAGAGAAGTCTTCTAGTCAAGAAACTGCAAGAAGACAGTATGGTCTGATGTCTAAGCCTGATAATTAACGATTATCACCAGAACCGCCAAGCACTCCTCTTGCTCTTCTGTCTTCTAACTTATTAAGATTGTCTTCCATTATCTTACCAAGATTAGAACCTAATTCTTCCGCTAATACAGCCAGATACCAACACACATCGCCAAGCTCTTTGCCTATCTCCTTGCGCTTATCTGGTGTATCTCCCCCATCACGTATTAACTTCTTTACTTTGTTTGCAACTTCTCCTGCTTCACCAGTGAGACCCAGTGCAAGATATTGTACACCTAATTCTTTTGGGAATATAGCTGTCTTACATGCAGACTTCTGATATTCTGTAGCACTTATTGTGCTAATGTTTCTCCATTTCATAAACTGTTTCGCTTCCTTTTCTAAGTTGTTCATCTTTTTTTATCCTCGACAGGTTCTCAAAATACGCAGTATTAAAACCGCGTTGCCACTCTTTGAGTTGCATATCTTCCTTGAAGCGAGGACGAAACTCTGTAAACAGTTTTTTGTTACCCAACTGTCTATACTTACCGCCCTTCTTGAACGCTTCATAACCCCAACCAAATTGTATTTTTAGTGGGGCATCATATCTTTTGAACTTCCTATGCTGCATCCTTCTTCTCCTTGAACGCTTTTATAACATCAGATGAAAATAGTTTCTGTAAGTTTAATAGATACATACGTGATGCATTGTGGTCTCCACCAGACACAGACTTTTTATAATCTAGGTTCTCTATGATACGTCTAAGACTTTTTGTATCAAACACCAAAGTGGCAAAGACTTCATCACCAATGCAGAGATTGTGAAACCAGTAGTCTGATTCGGTGGCATTGATACCGCTAGGCTTGCCATAACATTCATATTCTATGGCAATGTTACCAGTTCTCTGCCACACATCTCGTTCACTCTTGACTTCAATCTTTTTGTCTTGCAACATATCAGCCACAAGCTTTTCTCTAACCTTGCCATATTGCAGGTCTATGTCAAACTTCTTTCTATTTTTTGGTGACGGTGCTGTTTTTGTCATTCGATGTCCCTTCATTTTGAGGTTGTTGTGGTGCTAGGTATTTAACAATCATATTTAGTTTACCATCATACTCTGCTATACTACCTAACTCTTTTTCAATAGAGTCTTGAATGTCTTGGTGCTGACCTATACCTGTTGGACTTTGTAATAATACAGTCAAGTTTGCTAAATGTTTATTTATCTGTCCTCTAAGATAAGTTGCTTGTGCATTTAAAAGTAACTCTTTCATTTTATCTCCTTTATGCGCTGATGTCAACTACTTCACATACACCTGCGGTGCATGCCAACTCACGACTGCCTGATGTTGTATCTTCTTTTTCAAACTCAGACAATGCTCTCCAATCAATACCTTTTGGCATTTTATTAAGCATCTCTTTGTATTCTACTTCAGTGCAGTCTTGATATGGTGCTTGCTTATAGGTATGTTCACTGAAAGGTAGAAAGCTTATACCTGATACTTCATCAAAGTGTTCGTACACCCAAGCACCTACCTCTAACCACTCGTGTTCTTTTACAGAGATAGTTACAGATGGCTTATGCTCACACCAGTATGTCTGATACTTCAACCATATATCCAACTGTTCAATAGCTGTCATGTCTTGCCTAAACACAGCAGTGGATGGTGCTTGCATAGGAAAGCTGAACACTGTAGTGCTTTGTGGCTTCATCACATCAGGCTCAGATGGTATACCTTGCGCTACCATAAACTGTGTAAGTGGGTCTTTATTATCACCACGAACTGTACGTATATAGTGTGGATTGTGTCGAGCATGTATACCACTAGCACTGTCAACTAATTGACTAACTGTACCGCTAGGCTTGACTGTAGTTACAGCAGTGGACTGTGGTATACCTAACTTAGCAGATACTTTTCTGTTTGTTTCGACAGCAGTCTCACGTAACTTTGTAAGCAGTCCTTCTATGTTGTTACCTATTCTTGCACTTTTACCGCTTAGTAGAGCGTTGTCCATAATGCCAGTGAGTGACACACCTAGAAGTCTTTCTTCTTCTGTATTATCTTTCCATATCTTACGTAGATATTTAAAGTCAGTAAGAGTAGATTGATATGTACCTAGTATGGTTGCTAGTTTCACTTTCTGTATCAGAGTTTCTTCTGTGTCGGACTCACGCACAACAACTTCCGTAAGGTTACAGAACTGATAGGGACGCAGTATTATTTCACTGCATGGATTACAACCAAACTCTTGTTCTACATCTCGTCTACCATTCTTGGACGCTTGCTTGATAGCGGACTGTCTATTAAATATACCTCTCTCACCCGACTTGCTTTCGTAAAGAGCAAGCCACTCGCGCATGAATGTGTCCATATCGGGCTTGAACCTGTAGGCTACACTATTATTTGCCAATGCACGTTGTCCTTCGTTCTCCCACCATTGTCCAGACTTAGCATGTCGCATCTGTGTATCTCCTAAATTAGATAGAGATATCAACGCTGACCTACGCACACCACCCACTACAACAACCTCACCAATCTTACACATAATGTCATGGCACTCTAGTGGATATAATTTACGATTCTTGGCTTGTGTAAATTTCTCAATACAGAACTGAAATAACTCTTCGAGAGGTGCAGGACCACTAGCACGACCACCAAATGTTTTTAGTCTAGCACCTGCAGGTCTGACTTCTGACACATCCCATTGTGGTATCTGTCCTGCATACAACATAGCTATCATTTCTCGTAATGCTCTTGCCCAACCCGGTCTGCTATCAGCTACCTTTATAACTGTATTACTCTTCTCAAAGTGTTCGTTTACAATCGGTAGTTTATCTACATTCTCTCTTTCAACAGAGAAGCCAACACCTGTGCCACACATTAGCACATACATAGTCTCGTCAAATGCTCGTGGACTATCGACAGGTATATACGAACAGTTATATCCTGCTACATGACATCTATCTAGTGCAGAACCTGCAGTCATCAAAGCTCTCATGCTAGGCATCACACTCAATCCCATCATAGCATCCTCTAAGTCATGCTTTGTAGACTGTGGAATAATGTGGTTGTGCTTCTTTTTAAGATGGTTAGACATGTAGTCTATATATCTTTCCACAGTCTCACTCCATGTCTCACGTCTTTGTTCGTCTTCTTTCCATCTTGCGTAACGTGATAACGCAATAAAGTTTTGGTAGTCAGTTGGTAATAAGTTGTTCATGTTAATCTCTCAATGTTTTTATATTTTTAATCTCAGCACCTTGAACATCATAAAAATATTCTCGAATGCCATCCTCAATTTCCTCTGATACTTTACCATCGGCAGGAATGGGGTACTCCTCTGGGTCTATATCTATAGCTATAAGCATTTTAACTAGCATTTAACTTTCCTTTGACATAATCAAAAAATCTATTTAAATACCATCGGGCTTTTCCAATGTCATCATCACCACCTTTTTCTGCTTCTCTTAGAATATACTTTATATT
>Ga0160422_10001650_pt1 | contig 13925 bp, 16 predicted proteins | sample Fk160mmetaG_FD_108192 | JGI IMG/M metagenome (GOLD analysis project Ga0160422, IMG submission 108192) | Marine microbial communities from the Central Pacific Ocean - Fk160115 60m metaG | ecosystem: Environmental > Aquatic > Marine > Oceanic > Photic zone | place: The Central Pacific Ocean...
TGTTCATACAAAATAGCCTCAAGCTTACCCTTCACCATAAACGATGAAAATTCGCTACGCACATCCTCATCGGTCACTTCGCCCAAATTGTGCAGATATAACACATACAATAGGCGTTCTAGCGCCTGCTTCTTGTCATTACCTGGCATCAATGATTGATTGAACTTAGTCTTCCAGTTGTTCCACTCTAATTCCAAATCCGGGTCTAGGTGAGCAGATAGTAGGTCTCCGAGTATGCTACCAAGTTGTGTTTGATGATGAGTTGGAGCGTGAAGAACTAGGTTTGGAAATCTATCACCTAACTGTTTCACTCCGAGGTTGGTATATTGTGCGTGAAATGTATAGATAAAACCAGTTGTGATGGCGACTAATAGTGCCAAGTTCCATGCTACTGTGCCTGATTTGGTCGCCGTTGCTAACAAAACCATCGAAAATGAGATACCAATTAAGACAGTGCTGATTAAATTCGTTCGGCGATGGTCCCTTAATCCATCGACAATTCGGTCAATACCAGGCTGAACACGTAGTGTATGGCGCACTCCATCGCTCAGTCCTCCCTGTTCCCTTAGTGACAGTTTTGCCTGCATGGCATGCCACGCCGATTCAACGGCAATGATATTTGGTATAACAGCAATCAGTACAGGTATTGGTAGTAGAATGACCGACCAATTCTTATCGGCAATTTGCTCGGGAAAAAATATTCCAAGCATACCGATAAATGCTAAGACTAGACCAACCACCGAGCGCCAATAGATTAACGCCCAATTGCGGGCAAAACTGCCAAATAGTTTTCTTCGGCCCTCGAGGTGAGCCCACTGTACCCTAGTTTTTTCTAACGGATCTTCAATTCGTTCGAATCCGTGACCATACGGATCGGGTAATTCAAGCGCCGAATTTGACGATTTAGAATTGCCCCGAGCCATCGTATCATACCCACCAAAGAGTCCGCCTTTTTACCCATTGCCCAAGTTTCTGTTTGGTTTGCAAGCATTGAGCGGGCGCGGCAGGATTCGAACCCGCGATCTTCGGCTTAGGAGGCCGACGCATTATCCAGCTGTGCTACGCGCCCAACCTGCGCCAAAAGCCCCATCATGAAGAGTATTGCTATCACGCTGAGCAGAAGCCAGCAACATCTAGTAGGAATCTCTCTAGCACAATTCTTGGTTGCGAGGTTTTGAACACAGAGACCTCGCAATTGGCTAAACTTACCATGATTTTAGCCAACAAAGCGTCCTCAAGGTTCATTCTGCCCTCCGTCAGTAATTTATGGAACTGAGCAACAATGTCTTCTGCCTCAAAATTTTGCTGTTCCATTAGATTGTCCAACAACCCCATTGCTCCTTTGAGTGTTCGCATATTCCTACCGTTTGTCTTCTCCCAACGCCAGTCGTGAACTCTACCACGCATCGCTTCTTCCAGAACTTGTTGTATTTCTCGTACTTTAGTGGTTGAGACTAGGTGTTGCAGGTGACGACGATTGGTTAGAAGATCCCGCTTTGACATTAATTCTAGAATGAATACCGCTTTCCGAATATTGCCTTCGCTAACGTGTGCGATATCGCCAATTACCCCTCGAGCTGGTTGCAAACCTTCCTCCATAACAATAGCCTCAAGTTTATCTTCAATTACCTTGTTTTCATAGCGAGGGAGACGAATATGTTGGACCCTACTCCTGAGTGCTTCAATCAATCTGGAAGGAGTGGTGGTAGTGAAGATAAAACGCGAGGTTAGACTGCTTTGTTCCATCATGCGTCTGAGATACGCCTGTCTAAGATTACCAAGATAATCTGCATCCTCAATAACAATTATTCTTGACAGTTTTATTCGTCCATCTGAATTTAGATTGAAGGTCTCTTGCCCACTAGGTGGGCCAGCATCATTTGGCACTTCTGCCAGGGTTTCGGTAAAAATATCCAAGCTGGTCAGACCTGCCAGACTGCTGCTTGAACCACTAGGCCTAATGAATTCCTCAAAGGCCTTCATCGCGCCTGCCGTTCGCGACAAATCTTTGGCATTTAGAATATGAGTTGTAGACTGCCAACCGGGCCCCAATAGCTGGCGTGCTAGCATGCGCATGATGGCGGTTTTTCCAACACCACCGGGACCGGATAGTAACAAATGTGGCGGATTGGAGCCAGTTGACGCCGTTTGTAATGTATCCTTCACCGCATCAGATGTAAGCAAATCACGGAATCTCATCGGGGCTTTAGACTCAAGCCACGACGTCATAAAAGTGAAGATTTATCGGCGGTTTTTGAACTATATGGACAGACATCATTCTGCTTTTAGTTTCTTGACGCCAGTCCTTCTGAGTTTCATAAACACCCTTGAGCCACAAGCTTTGCAGCTTATTCCATTACGCTCACGATGGAATGATTCGATGCTTCCACATGCCGCACATTTGTAATCGATTAGTTCAACCATCTAACTCAACTCAACCTATGCGAATAGTCTTCCTTTGTTAATATGTTTGTCGCGGCCGTATTGCTTGTTTGCACTGATTCAGCGCTGTTGGCGCCCGCTCCGGGAATTGAACCCGGGTCGCAGGAATGACAATCCTGCATGATAACCTCTACACCAAGCGGGCGTGTTCGTATCCGCCTGAGCGCAACCGCTATTTAAGCCGCGCCGTGTGGCTGTAAAAGGGCGGATATTGCAATGGCGAAGAAAAAAACCTCTGCCGAAATGGCCAGAGAACAATCCGAGATTGCTAAGGTAGAGGGTATGCTAGGTGACGCATTCGGCGGTCTTGGTGGCCTTGAGCAAACTTCACAAGAAACTGTTGTGCCCGAAGGCTCTCCACCCGAGCAAGGTGAACAGGATACTGATAACACCGTCCCTGATAAAGTGAATAGTCAAGATTCGAGCGAAGAATCTGAACCCTCAAAAGATGAGGAAATGCCTGATTCTGAGGATTCAGCCGTTACTGTTGATGATTCGGAGCCAAGCGTTGAGAACGACGCTGAGCCCTCCGCTGAACCCCAGACAGGTCCGCCATCCAAGCCGCCCACTGGGCCACCATCCGGGCCGCCATCCGGGCCACCATCCGGGCCGCCACCGAGTACAACCAATACCGATTCTAAACCAAAGGTCCCTAGTAGTCCACCGTCTAAACCACCAACGGGGCCGCCATCTAAGCCACCTGCGGGGCCGCCATCTAAGCCACCTGCGGGGCCGCCGTCTAAGCCCCCAAGTGGCCCGCCGTCTGTACCCCCATCAAAGCCTCCATCCAAACAAGCAACTGAGTCAGAGGATAGTTCTGTAGAGGAAACCACTCCCCAAGATAGCGAAATTGAGGAAGTCGCCCTCCAAGTTGAGGAAGTAGATGATATAGATGAGATTACTACTGAGGTAGATGATGATAACGAAAGCAACGCACCTGATGATGCGTCTGAGGGGATGCTCGAAAATCAAATGAAAACCGAAACAGTAGTAGATGATCCTATTGAAACCGATGTCTTAGAGCCCGTCGAACTACAAAAACTACCGGAAGCGCAACTGGCGCTCATTGAAGATGTGGAGGAAGATGAAGATATAGTTGCCAAAGAAGCAGAAATTGCTCGTTTGTCCGCCGAAGTAGAGCGGTTACGCAGTTCGATGACTGGAGCGGCAGATATCATAGAAGAATTGGAAAATCCGCCAATGCCACCAATTGTTCATGAGGATTTGATAATAGGCGCGCACATTGTTGCAGATATGGCACGCATGGCACGCCAGTTAGACAGGGACAACCTAGTTAGAGCGTCGATGGGAACCATCGCAATGCTACACCCAGACAGGCTAGATGTCTTGATTTCAACCAAAAATAAGGCATTACTTCCACGTATGAATGAGCAAGATTTGTGTGCTGGAAAGTTAAACTCAGACCCACCCCGTGGCGCACCAACGGACTGGCGGGTATTAGAGGTGCTACTGGCCTCTACCAGCATTGTTACCGGTGGACCAGCTGCGGTAATCCATTGCCATGGTCCATATTCCACTGCGGTGAGTTGTGAGAAGGACCTTGTGCTAATGCAACCAATAGACAATCTGGGTAAAGATAACATTGGCAAGGTAATAATCGTCGATCCCGATGATGAGAATCCTAGAGAGTACTTGCGGCAAGTTGCTGAGGCATTAAATCAGGGCGGAATGCGATGCGTAGTTATCAGAGGCAATGGCGCTTATGCCGTAGGCGCTGATTTAGACCAAGCTTGGGCAAATGCATCAATGCTTGAACATAGCATGAAAATAGTCATGTTAGCTAGACAAGCAAATCTGAAAATTTAATCAACTAGTGAAATATACAGTTGTTGATAAACCGCAAGTTGGTTTTTTGTCACGTGAAAGAGAGACCACTAATCGGGATTTCTGGCTGTTTAGCAGGTCAGAAGGTTCGCCATGATGGTTGCGATGCCCCATTTCCCAGTGCGGCAAATGAATGGCTTAATCTTCTCGAGTTGTTACCTATATGCCCAGAAATCGGTTGCGGAATGACAGTCCCAAGAGGAGAAACCAAACTAGTTCGAAGTGAAGGCAAAATTTCTCTCATTGATTCTGTTAGTGAGGTAGATTACACTGAAAATATGGTTAATTATGCTCAAACGCAGGCTGATTTCCTTATCGATTCAGGTATCTGTGGCTTCATATTCAAACATGGGTCAGCAAGCTGCGGATTAGAACATTTACCAGTTGTCAACAACGAATCCAACGTCAGTGATGTGAATGGAAAGGGATTGTTTGCCACAATCTTCACAACACTAAACCCCCATATTCCAACTATTGAGGAATATCGACTGTCAAACCCTATTCAAGCCGAACATTACCTAGCAAGAGTACACTTCTACAAAGAATGGCTGGTCTATGGCAAAAATGGCTGGACAACTAGTAAAATCCGTCAGTTCCACCGCAACTGCCGATATTTTTTCTTAAGTCGAGTCCCTCAATTAGTTCTAACCTTAGAGAAATTAATTGACAATTTAGAGCAGACCCCTACGCACTGTGAAACTATTGCGTTAGAATATATGACTAAGGCGCAAAAAGGTCTCAATGTTGTTAGTAAGAAGGGTCAGATTGCGAATACTATGGAATTAATTCTGCGTAGATTCTCGGATTACCTCACCAGTGCAGAAAAACAACAAGTAATTGAACAGATTCATGCTTTTAGAACTGGTAATCTGCCGAGAAGTGTTCCCCTCTCAGTCTTGGAAAAATATCACCAGCGGTATACTCTGGAGGACAAATCTGTTGACATGTTCATCACCTCAATTCCGCTACAAACCAGCTTTGATGGTTAACCCTAATCAGAAGTAGACTTGAATCTGGGTATCTTCAACACGTGTCTCGTAGATAGTCAAATCCTTTTCTCGCGACATCTTTCCGACCAGCTTCCCGTAAGGAGGAAATAATGGGAATGGCGACCATTCTACCAATTCACCATCAGCAATTTTATGCGTAGTTTGGTGTAGTGGGCATCTAATACAATCATCGTCTACTTTCGCACCCCATGCTAAAGGCCAGCGCATGTGACGGCACAGTGCATCGGTTGCAAAGTATTGATTATCTTGCATTCCAAGTAAAATCATCTTCTTACCGACCGTGACCATTTTCTTCTTACCGTTCTTTAGCTTCTTTACCGACAAGGCGTCTCGCCATTTCCCTTCCTCAATTTCTAACATTTGCCATACCTCCATCAAGATTTAGAATTTGGCCAGTGAAATTATCTGGAGCATCGGTCAGTAACCAGAATATTGCCGATGCCACCTCATCCGGTTGGTTAATCCGTTTCATAGGAATCATCGAAACTGCGGCCTCGCGCATGGCATCTGATTTTAGAACAGTTGCACCTAGTCGGGTTTCTGTCAGCCCTGGAGCCACTGCGTTGACTCTTATTTTGCGCTGCGCATAGGTTGCAGCTGCGGATCTGACCATTGCCTCAATGCCCCCTTTTGCGGCAGCAATCGCTTCGTGATTCACCAATCCCAAGCTACCTGCAACACTTGAGGTGAAAACGAGTCTCCCGCCACCGCTCCGCAGCATCGACTTGCTAATCATTGAAAGAGACAGAAATGCACTGACTAAATTGGTTCGAATTACCGATTCAAAGTCCTCGACTTTCAATGCGTGAGGAGGTTTGAGCAGGATTGACCCAATTAGGTGTGCTGCGCCTGTAATACTGCCACCACCATGCTCCTTAGCGACATCGATGGCTGCCGTTAAATCTGCGTCAACTAAACCATCACCGATTACAACGTTGACACCCATTGCTTTGAGCGACTCTACCCTTGTCGCATCACGCGCTAGGATAGTCACTGAATGACCTGCTTCACAGAGTTGGTTGATCAAATCCAAGGCGATGTCACTACTACCACCAACTATCAAATATGACCCAGTCATAGTAGTTGTTAGATAATTGAACTTTTATATTCGTGTTTCAGGCTAATTCTGGCGTTCACGGTTTGTGCGGCATATCTCAACGAAATTTTCAAACATTTCTTTACCAAATTCAGAATCATTCACCTCAGGATGAAACTGCAAGCCAAAACGGTCGCCGGACTCATTTTCCATACCCTGAACCCGACAAGATGGGCTACTCGCAGTGATGAAAAATCCTGCAGGAACTACATGTACCTCATCATTGTGAGATTCCCAAACCGTTTGTTTTTCTGACGTCCCCTTGAAAATTTTACCGCCGCCGTTTTGTAACTCAATCTCCATGGCACCGAACTCTGGAATTGGTGATTCCCTAGCGTCGCCGCCATAATGTCGCGCCATGAACTGATGTCCAGCACAAATACCCAATATTGGTATTTCGAGTTCGAGATATGCTCCACAATTGCCCAATTCACCAGTTAGCCCAACTCTGGCTGCACCGCCAGACAATATGATGCCGTCCAGCTCACGTAATTCGCTCACAGGAGTCGTATTATCGATGATTTGAGTATCTACTTTCAGGTAGCGGAGCATGCGCCATTCTCGGTGAGTCCACTGACCACCATTATCGACCACGTCAATAATCAGTGGCTTGTCAAGCATTACAACACCTCAGCAACCTTCGTTTTTCGGGCGTGTTTGAAGGATTGAACACACAAGTAGGTGTAGGCTGACCCAGTAACAAAGAGCATCAGCATTGACACTGAGGCGTAATTCAAACCATCTGAAATAACCATGAAAAAGCGAGTCCCTCCTAGCGCACAGGAGGCACCGAAGAAAACCGCAAAATGCATCCATACTCTGCGAAGATTGGGTAAAACACCGGTCAAGATACCACTTACCAAAATCGGCAACCCGACAATAGATGGAATAAATGAGGTAAACGAATTTGAATCTGATATTACCGATACCGCGATGCCCCAAACAATGAGCATTGCACCATATCCAATCGTTAGGTTTGCCATGGTAAGGCCAAGTGGCTTATATTCCTCTGCCATAGTGGGTGCTTTAACTGAATATCTAAAATTCCTTTGAGAGATTTGATGAATGATTATTTTCTGGATTAAATCGGTCGACATGGATATAACAGTTATTCCAGAAGGTTGGCCAGGTAATATTTGGCTAGAAGGCAAAACCATTGTCCACCTACAAGAGGGGCAAGAAAGACCTTCGCACATGCCACGCGGTCCGGCAAAAAAGACCGGTGGTGGATTCTTGAATCCAGCAATGGCGCCATCAAGGACTAGGTCAGTGTTATTACTAAAAGACGCTCTACAGCATGATTGGCTAACCAATCCAGAAAAACCGGTTAGAGCGTTTGATGCCTTGTGTTCTACTGGGGTCAGGATTAGGCGCTGGCGGAATGAAATTCCTAAGGAACTGCAACCTAGACTGCGCATAACTGGGAATGATTTGAATGATTTCGCACTGTCATGGGCGATTAGCTCACATAACAATAATCTCCCAGACTATACCGAAAATATCGAAATGAATCATGATCGTTATGGCTCAATGGCTCAGCGCATACCGGTCAACGGTATTTATTTTCAAAAGATGGATGCGAAACTTGCGATGGCAGACGCATCATACCAGTGGATAGATATCGACCCGTTTGGTTCGCCAGTGCCGTTTATTGACTCCGCTATCCAAAGTCTCGCTAGAACGGGCGTGTTAGAGGTTACGGCAACTGACACAGCGGCACTCACTGGTTCATCGTTAAGCTCACAAAAGCGGCGATATGGCGCGCAGGGAATTGTCGACGATTATGCACATGATGATGCAGTGAGAGTATTACTGGGACTGATTGCAAAAACTGCGGCCATGCATGATAGAGTGATCAAACCAATCCTATCTCTGTTTGATGGTCACCATGTCAGAGTTAGCGTATTAGTCAAAACATCAAAGGAAGCGGCATCGAATTTTCAAGAACAATTAGGCTATCGCCTCAGGACTGATTTTGTGCCGTATGAATTTATCAAATATCCTACTGCTGAACAAATAAAACTCGCTAGTGGCCCGCTGTGGATTGGACCATTGATGGATAAGGAAATTGCCGGACGTTTAACTGAAAAGTACGCCATTGACACCTGCCTACCAACCAAACCAGAATTGGCTGAATTAATCGCTAAAGGTCTAGAATGGAGTGAAAAAGATGTTGAATATGCAACCCGAGAAATGATAAGAAGTGTCAAACACATATCCGCCGCTGCTGACTTACTTAGTCGCAATCATCTGTTATTGAGTTTGAATTCAATGCCGCGTCTGGCGGGCACTAAGGGCGCACCAAAATTGGATGACGTGATAAGTGACCTGATCGAGTTAGGACACAGTGCCGCAAGGTATCCTGACATGGAACCGATGTTCGTCACTGATGCTAGTTTTGATGAGGTAGTCACAGTATTTAGAAAATACCATTTTGATTAACCAAAGGATGGGTCAATAAAATCGTCCTTCTCGTCAGGTGCGGGCAACATCGTCATTGATTTCTCGAATACTTCGCGCACACTGGTTTCGATTTCTCGAGCATTTTCTAACAGTTCAGTGAGAGGTATTTCCAATCCGGTTAAGTCACACACCGCCTCGATTGCTAATGCGGCTGCACGGGCGTCGGGATACATTGGACTGGCTTCGGCTAATAGTGCGGTAACGTCGATACCTAAACGGTCCCCTTCGCCAAGAAGAAAACCGGTTATACCGGCGACAATCCCTTGTTGTATTGGTTCAATACCTGCGCTTTTCAAATCACTACGAGCCTTTTCAGAGGAACCCACACCATACAGTTCGCCGTGATTGAGTTGCTTCTCCGGAGAGACTATGCCGTCGATGATAATTAGTTTGTCAAAACCTCCTTTTGTATACCATTCAAGAACTGTGGAAGCGAACATGATATCTTGTTTGTCTTGGAATTTTATCTCTGATGTAAATACGCCAACTCCTGACCCTTGATAGACACGAACCGGATGTTTAGGTATCTCATCCTGTATTAGGGCAACTGCTGGAAAATCGGCATTTAATACCGTGCCCAACTGATTGAGTTTTAGTGCTCTGATAATATGTGATGCTGCGATCACTCCGACCATACCGGCAGTAGTAAATCCAGCGATAGCAATACCTCCAGTTGTTGGGTCTGCGCCGCTTTTCAGCACTAGCGCATAGCCTTTGAACTCGGGATCTGTCATACCAATCAACACCTGCGTCAGGTAATTCCTTTGAAAAGACTACTATAACATACGCTTGAAAAAACTTTGTTCAATAAGTCATTGTAAACAGTTATCAACATCACTCGCGTGGATTACGCTGAGTATCATGTCTGGACTGAATAAAATCTCGATTCAAGTTGGTGAATTTGAGTTCGAGAGCGAGGGTGCAGAATTAGAAGTTGATGAGAAATTTGCACAATTCAAAGAGGAAGGTTTCTGGAACATTATCAAGGAACGGTTAGAAGATGCGAAAGATATGACAATCGATACAACCAATTCTACCTCACAACAAAAATCGATTCCGGAGAGGGGTATGAAATTCCGTACGCTGGTCGAGAATTGTAGTCTTGAGGGAAAGCCAGAACAGGTTTTGGGGGCATTACATTTTTTACGCGACGTCGAGGGTTTAGACGATTGCCCCCCCAGGGTAATCAATGCCCTATTCGAACAAGCGAATATTGAACCACCAGGTAATTTATCCCTATACATAAATCGACTTAGAGAGAAAGGTTTCCTTACTATCGCCAAAGAGCATGGCGACAAGAATAGGTTTGCTGAGTTGACAGAAAGCGGGCGCAAGCAAATTGAGACAAAAGCGAAAAACTGAGGGCTGCAAATGGTAATGTCAGGCAACCCGGATGACCCGCGTGATAATGTCGGAGAGCAAGCGGAGGTCCTCGACTGGTCATACCAAAATAAGGCCAGAGTTTTGCTCAGAAAAGGCCGCCACGCTGGCTCCAATTTCAAACGAGCGATTCTTGATGGTGCGGACCTAACCGAAGGAGATTTCTCGAACTGTAATTTTCATCGCGCCTCAATGGTCGAGGCTGATTTGATGAAATCAGCATTCGACAACGCCGATTTTCGGGGGGCTGATTTGAGAAAGGCCAGATTGAACTTATCAAATTTCAATAATTGCAAATTTGCCGGGGCGGACCTCAGAGGAATACGAGGTAAATATGCGATTTGGCGCGGTAGTGACTGGTGGAATGCAACTTTAGACGAGGGTTTGGAAAAAGCACTGAAGAAGAAGTGGCCCAAGCCGGCTAGTGAATGAATGCTTCACTCAGATTCTGTAAATTCAGTGTCTTTGACTAACTCTACGCTATCTGAGCCATCTTTCAGAGCGGCCCTTGCTCGCGCATTGATTAACGGCAGAGCGGAAAACGCGCCACACAAGAACATGCAAGTCCCGCAGAGGTAGACATATATCTCGTATGTCAATAACAGAGCGCCGCTGAGATTGTCATCTGAAGCAATCCTGACTAAGTGGCTACCATACAAGCCTGAAACAAAACCAATTACTGCGCCGGCTGTTGCTATTTTAGGACCTGAACTGTACAACCTATACAGATTAATCGAGCCAACGACAACTAGTAGACCAGAAACAGCCAGACCAATTGCTCTAATGAGATACCCCCCTGAGTCTCTAGCATCATCGTGAAATTGCTGATATTGCTCATTGGTGATGGGGGTGTCTGACTGACTGTTTGGCGTTTCCAGCAATCTTTCAACATCAGCATCCGGAATATCCGTCAAATTATGTGATTGGTAATCTGTGTAGGCTAAGAATAGTATCAATATTCCACCTAAAAACAGTAACATTGCAATTGTTTTCGGTCCTCGCCTATCTGGTTTTACTGGAATTAAATCCCAGTCATCATCCGGAACTGCTCTCTCATCTTCATCCATTATGATGGAAAAATCAAATTGTTTATCGGTAATAATAACACCTCACATAGAATGTTTTGTTAGTCCTGAAGACAGCCACTCTGGAATTTTTATCGGGTGAAGATTTTCCATGTCAACACAAACTGTTACCTGTTTTGATGACCATAAATGAATTTTATCTTGATTGTAAAAGTCATATTGCCAGGTGCATGATTTGTTACCAATTTTAGCAATACTGATTTTTGCAGTCACTACATCACCATAACGTAACGGATGAAGAAAATCTGTTGCGACATTGACAACGGGAAAGCCAATTCGGTGCTCTTGTAATATCTTAGGATATGAAACGCCGCACATCAACTCCCAAGCTTCTTCAAAGAAACGGTGTGCTAAATCATAGATCCTTGGATAATATGCAATATTGGCATTGTCTATCATTGGATAATCAACTCGCCTCTCCAAAGTCACGGCCATGGTAAGACCAATTACGATGTTGTCATGAATCCTTGTATCAACTTAGATGTCAACCCGTTGCGCTTATATTGAATACTCAGGTCCCCTACAATAAGGCCCCATAGTGTAGCTTGGATATCACACTGGTTTGCGGAACCAGTAACCCGTGTTCGAATCGCGGCGGGGCCGCCAAATAACCGACTATACTTTCCAAGATTTAATTGGCCAGTTATTAGACTCAGCTAACTTAGCCATTTTTTTCCCGGGATTGATTGCAACTGGATTACCGGTGACACTCATGAACCAAGTATCAGCCATTGTATTGCCATAACCATAGCATTTTGCTAGGTCATGATTATTTTCCTTAGCATCCTGCTCAACTATGGGGACCTTGCCTTTACGCCTTGGAACACTCCAACCATATTCTGAGCCGGATAACATACCCCGCCGTATTTGTGGACCGCAACCATACACATCATCCATTTGCAATATTTCTGCCATCGCTTCGGCCATGGGAGCTATCGTTGCAGTAACGAGAACGCACCGATGACCTTGACTGCGATGCCATGCTAGACATTCTTTAGCCTCCGCCGGAATCTTATGTTGTAATTTTTCTTTGGCAATCTTCGCCGAGTAACCTTCTAACACCTGCCACGATGCAAAGGCAAAGTGTCCTCTATTACGGGCAGCATCATAGAATGATCGCCCCCGAAGAAGATTACCCATTAGTCCGACTGTCCACATCAGTGTACCAATAGGTATTCGCCAGGGACGCCGTTTTGCTAACCCAGCCGTGAGTGCTTTCTCACTAGATGAATCAAGTAGAGTGCCGTCCAAATCAAAATATGCTGCGATCTGGCCACTCATTGATTGTGCCTCCAATCAATAATACATGAGTGAAACGGCTTATTCAAGCGGTTAAATGGCTATTTGTGGACTTTAGCCCTATCGCCATAGACCCTTCTTCCGGCTTTGTGATCTTGCCACCAAGTCAACTTTTCAGCAAGATTGCGCGAGATAAAAAACCCAACTTTACGTGTAGTCAATCCATGATTACGCATGGCTTTGTCATGCGAAAGATTAGCAACTATTGATTGTGCTGAGCAACCATGATTCGCCAACACAAAACTGGTAATCTCTGCCTTCAATCGTTCAAACCGTGCTCGTTTTTGTGAGCCCTGCCCCACTTGTTTCTCTATCATGAAACAAGAAATCAAAGTTAACCCATATGAAAGAAATGGTGGCTATCCCAAGACCTAAGCGATCATAAAAAATCTACTGATTGGGTGGTTTTCCAGTTGGCAGTTGCAAGTTTCTTCGCTTTACCATCTGCGATTATTGGGTTTATTTTACCCAGACTACCGTGCATCCCGTGAACCTGGAATTTAACTCGCAATTCTGCTACTCTATCCCTTTGTAATACTTCTAATTCTTCATCCGAGAGTTCAACAGAAGCCAGTTGGTTACCGCTTATGATATCAGAGATTTGGAACTCGTTGCCGTTACAGGATAATGATGGTCTGAAATCCCAATCATCGGGGTGATTCATCCAGACCGAAACATCTACAGATAAATTATCACGGATGTTAACTCTGTTAATCTCAACCGTATCAACCACGTTATCAATCACTCCGATTCAGTAGATGTAAATTATAGTTTCATCTTACAGTTAAACTACACTGCAATCTCAGTTAGTATTGGAACTTGTATTTCTATCACTACTTCAAGAGTCCAATCGTTGCCAGGGTCGGGGTCAGGTAAGCCTTCAAACAGGGGATCTGGATCTGCCTGCTGAGCAAAGATAGTCCAAGTCCAGTTGCCTTGTCCGTTACGGTATCCTGGTTTGGCCAATAATTGCTGAAGCACATCATCGGCAAAATCAGCGGTATATGTTCCATCCTCACCAACTGGATTGATACCATAACGATCTAACTCTGCTTTCGAGGTTTCATTGGCCGTAATGTTTCCACCTTCTGTCTTAGCTGACTTTCGGTATCCGTCATCGAATATTTCAAGTTGCAAAGTAAAATTATCCTGTGGACCTAACTCTTGGTCGAGTTCTAAAATGGCTTGGAACGATATGATTCTTCCCTCCAAACCTGGGTTGATAGTTTCTTCCCAAGAAGTACCTTGCTCTAGATACCCGTCCCAACTCAAAGCGACCTGCTCAGTTCGCCACTCAACTTCAAA